>JGI24806J26614_1000039_pt1 | contig 20793 bp, 6 predicted proteins | sample Kansoi200umMDA_FD_26614 | JGI IMG/M metagenome (IMG submission 26614)
GCCGAGTAAAGTGCTATGATCAGCGAAAGAAAAAGAAAACTGATTTGAATAACCAGGTTGGTACTGAAAAACATTGTTTCAATAAACTGCCCGCCATCCAGTGGGCTAACTGGCAATAAATTAAATACGTTCAATAGTAAAAAAGCAACGGCAGCTAAATAATAATAATATTCGTTCGGGTTTAGCTGGTATAAAAACAAGAGCGCCATTCCAATGATGATGCCGGGCATGGGGCCTGCAAGCAGCATAATGATTTTTTTATATCTCGAAAAATGAGTGGCTTCCCCGGAAACGTATGCGCCCATAAACGGCACGAATGTCATATTTATTCCTTTATAGCCAAATATTTTCATGGCAGTAAAATGCCCCAGCTCATGTAAAAATATCACGCTTACTAATAAAAATACCGCATCCCATCTTTTAAAAATCCAATAATCAACCGCTATAAAAAGGGCAAGGCTAATGATTGTTCTCAATAGAGAAGAAGATGCTGTTTTATATGCCGGTTTCGGCTCTACTAATAGATTTTCGTTTCCAGCGTCCATTAAGATGAGATTATTTGACACAAATATATTGTAACTTCCTTCTATCCATTGGTGAAAATCTTCTCATCAGTTTTAACGGGTAAAATAAATTGGCTGGAAATTTTTCACTTAAACGCCAATTGGCTTTTTAGTAAAATATTACCTGAGGTTAACTGGTAAGTGCAGATTTGGTCAACACCGGGCCGGTATCTCTCTTGCTGTGTTATTTCTTGACTATGTGGACGTTTTACTACAGTTCAATGAAGGCCTTATCTACGTTTTATGGTTTGGATTATTTTATCTTTACAAGGTCAGGATTCTATGAAGATTTTAAAGCTTTACCATTTCCTGGGTAAGACAAAGATAATTTGAAAAAGTATGCGAAGACTACCAGGATCAACATAGATCAGTTGAAGATATTGATTTGCAAGTATTCAGGTCTCCTCATTAGGAGGCTTTTTTATTGCTGTAAATGCGAACCCAGGCCTGTTAGAGTGAAAGTAAACAATGTTGCCAACACCAATTAAAATCAGGTTCATAAATAAACAATCGAGGGTTCATTCTGCAAGTATGAAAACAGCGATACCATGAAAAATTTGCGACTTATACTCTGTTTTCTTTTAATGGCATGCTGTTTTGTTGTGTATCCTCAAAAACAACGGGTACAATTTGATCATATTGGAACCGCAGAAGGCCTCTCTCAAAGCACCGTGATTTGTATATTAAAGGATAGCCGTGGCTTTATGTGGTTTGGTACCCGGGATGGATTGAACAAATATGATGGATATACATTCACCGCATACAAAAATAATCCCCTCGATCCAAATAGTATCAGCAATAATTATATCATGGATATCGTGGAGAGTAAAAACGGTGATCTTTGGGTAGCAACACTGGGTGGTGGTATATGCCGGTACGATCGTAACAAAGAACAGTTTACGAGGTACAGGCATGATTCCAAAAATACTAACAGCATCTCTGACGATGTTGTCAGCAGTGTATTGAAAGATGTACAGGGGAAGTTATGGATTGGTACGGCGTCTGGGCTGGATATGTTTGACCTGGTTAAAAACAGGTTTGAACATTATACGTATAACCCGAACGATACAAATAGCCTGAGTGATTCACGCGTGAATTGGGTTCTTGAAGATGGGCAGCATGATCTTTGGATCTGCACCAACAGAGGGATTAATTTATTTCACCCGGAAAGCAAGACATTTACGCGTTTTCAACATAACAAAAATGACGACAAATCTATCGGGATCAATAATGTGAACACGATGTTTGAAGATAGCAAACATCGTTTATGGATAGGGACAGATGGTGCAGGAATGGATTTATTTGATAAAAAAACCGGTATGTTTTATCATTTCAAACATGATGAAAATAATACCAATACTTTATCTGCCAATACAGTATACGTAATCAATGAAGATGCCGAAAATAATATGTGGATTGGTACCGAAAGCGGGGGCTTGTCCATCTTCAATTATACTACGGGCATATTTACTACTCATAAAAATGACGAGATAGACATTGGGAGCATCAGTAATAATTCAATCTATTCTATTTATAAAGATCCAAAAAATAATATGTGGCTGGGCAATTTTGGCGGAGGTATCGACCTGGTAAGCCGTGATAAGATCAAGATTGCGCATTTTAAGCATATGATGCTTAAAAATAGCCTTAGCAACAACTTCGTGTGGAGCATTTTTGAAGACTCAAAAAAAAATATATGGATTGGCACGGACGGGGGTGGCTTAAATTTATTTGATCCCAAAAGCGGCAATTTTACACATTTCCGGCATAAAAAAAATAATAAGCAGAGTATCTGTGGCGATATTGTATTAACTGCCTGTGAAGACAGTAAAGGAAATATTTGGATAGGAACCTGGGATAATGGAATAACAGTATTTAACCCCCGGAATAATACTTATAAACATTTTAAAAATGACCCGGCCGTTGCTTCCAGCCTAAGTAGCGATAATGTAATGATGATATATGAAGATAAAGATAAAAATATCTGGATCGGGACTTATGGAAGCGGATTAAACCTATTCAATCCCGGACATCAGTCTTTTACGCGTTATCAATATGATAAGAATCGTATGGACGGCATCTCAAATAATACAATTGTATCCATTTTAGAAGATAGTGAGAGGAAACTATGGATAGGTACGGATGGCGGAGGTTTAAATCTTTTTAATAAAAAAACAAAAACATTTTCCCGTTTTTTGCACGACGATACAAAGAATAGTATTAGTCATAATATGCTGAGTACCATCTATGAAGACAGTAATAACAGCTTATGGATTGGTACCAGGTCGGGCCTTAGCCAGTTTAATAAAAAAACCAACCGGTTTAAAGTTTATACAATGGCGGATGGCCTTCCGGATAATGTAATTTTCGGTATCCTGGAAGACGGAAAAAAAAACCTTTGGATCAGTACTAACAAAGGCCTTTCCTGCTTTAACCCTAATACCAGGTCATTTAAAAACTTTGGTGTATCCGATGGGTTGCAGTCAAATGAATTTAATGAACAGGCATATTGCAAAAGCAAATCCGGTGTGATGTATTTCGGCGGAAAAAATGGCCTTAACCAATTTTTCCCCGACAGTATACACGGCATCGTTTTTGAACCTCCCCTGGTTATCACAAATTTCCAGGTGTTCAATAAGCCAGTAGCTATTGCAACAGGTAAAAATGATCCTTCTCCCTTAACAAAAAGTATAACTGAAACCAGGGCTATTGAGCTTCCGTATTCAAATTCTGTTTTTTCTTTTGAATTTGCCACGCTTAACTACACCGCTTCGGAAAAAAAACAGTATGCCTACATGTTGGAAGGTTTTGATAAAGAGTGGAACTATGCTGGCTCTGCGCGTATCGCCACCTACACCAATCTTGATCCTGCGACTTACCTGTTCAAAGTAAAAGGATTAAATAATGAAGGTAACTGGTCATCAAATATTACAAGTATTCAGCTGATCATTAAACCACCTTTCTGGATGACCTGGTGGTTTAGACTAGTCGTTTTCACGACTGCTGCGGGAAGTGTTGGCGCGTTTTACCGTTTTCGTACCAATACCAATAATGCTCAAAAGGCAAAACTTTTGCAACTGGTGCGAGAAAAAACCCTTCAGTTGGTCCTGTCAACCGAAGAAGAGCAGAAGGCAAGAAAAGAAGCTGAAAAAGCCCGCATTGAAACAGAACACGCTAATAAAGAACTTAAGCTAAAGAATAAAGAGCTGGAACAATTCGTTTATGTAGCCTCTCATGATTTGCAGGAGCCGCTGCGTACCACATCAAGTTTTGTAGAACTGATAAAGCAGCAATACCATGGGAGGCTGGATGAAATGGCAGATAAATACCTGGATTTTATTTCAGATGCGTCGGACAGGATGAAAATATTAATAAAGGACCTGCTGGATTTTTCAAGGATTGGGACAAATGCAGCATTGAAAAAAGTTGACTGCAATATCATCATGAAGAATATGCTGTTAGATATTAGTGTAATTATACAGGAATCAAAAGCCGATATCCAATATACTGAATTGCCTGTGATTGATGGCTATCCTACAGAGATCAAACTGCTTTTTCAAAACCTCGTTCACAACGCAATAAAATTCCGAAAAAAAGATATAGCACCACGGATAAAAATATCGGTTCAAAAAGCAGGGGACTACTGGGAGTTTGCCGTCAGCGACAATGGCATTGGCATGGAAAAGCAATACAGCGAAAGGATATTTGTTATTTTCCAGCGGTTGCATACAAGGAAGGAATATGCAGGATCGGGCATAGGCTTATCACACTGTAAAAAGATAGTGGAACTACATCACGGAAAAATCAGGGTAGAATCAATACCAGGCTTTGGAAGTACTTTTTATTTTACGATTCACGCAAATAACAATTTATGGAAACTAAATTAAATTGGGTGCTCGTTATAGACGACGATGAACCAATGGTCTTTTTTACGCAGGTGATCCTGGAGGAATCCACCTTTATCAACAGTTTTCGATTTATTGTTAATCCTGTATTATGAATTCACAATGGCCATGAAATCATTCAAGACGTTTCTTATTCTGCTCCTAAGCTTGTCATTCCTGTATGCTTTTCCTCAAAAAAGACATATTAATTTCGAATACCTGCAAACCAAGGGGCTTTCGCAGAACATGATCTATTGTATGTTGAAAGACCATAAGGGGTTAATGTGGTTTGGAACCCAGGCTGGTTTGAATAAATTTGATGGCTATAAATTTACTGTTTATACACATACCATAAATGACCCCCATAGCATAGCCGCGAATGAAATAGCTGACCTGTGTGAAGATAAGGAAGGCAACTTATGGATTGCCACAATGCATGGCGGTATTAGCAGGTATGATGCAGCAACTGAATCATTTACCAGTTACCTGCCGAAGTCTGACGATCCTGCTTCCTTAAGCAGTAACCAAACAAGTACGGTATATGAGGACCGGCGTGGAAATATTTGGGTCGGAACCCTCTACGGGTTGAATTTGCTCAATAAAAAAAGCAAAAAATTTACCCGGTATTTGTCTAATCCCAAAGATAGTTTGAGCTTAAGTAGTTCCTGGATCCTTTCGATAAATGAAGATAGCAAAGGCAATTTTTGGGTGGGAACAGAAAATGGATTAAACCTGATGGACAGGCAAACAGGAAAGTGTAAACGTTATCTTCATGATCCTTTTAAGAAACAGAGCATTGCAAATAATTATGTGCGGAAGATATTTGAAGACACTGATGGTAATGTGTGGCTGGGAACAAAAACCGGGATGGATTTATTTGACAGGGCCACCAACACCTTTACTCATTTCGGAAGTGGTTATCTAAACAGTAAAGGCAAACAAAGTACCGACCTTGTTAATTCCATCATCCAGGATGAAAATTTTCTTTGGGTAGGAACAAAAGCCTTATCGCTTTTTGACATAAAAAAGAAAGCCTATGTTGATTTCATCGATCAGTCCCATAAAGAAAAGAACCTGGGAGATTTTGAAATTTTTTCTCTTTTGCTGGACAAGCAGCACATTTTATGGATAGGATCTAATTCAAACGGCATATATCAATACGATAAAAATTTATCCCATTTTTCCGCTTTCAAATTAGATTCTAAAAATAGCCGGTACAATATGATATGGGCCTTTGTGGAAGATCAAAAAAGCAATATCTGGATCGGTATGGGCGCGGGACTGAGTTATTTTAATCGCGCTGATAATTCTTTTACCAATTATACACATGAAAATAAAAACAGGAATAGTATATCCGGCGTTGCCTATACCCTTCTTAAACCCAGGGGAAATAACGATTTGTATATCGGCACAGATAATGGTTTAGATCTTTTCCATCCTGCGACAGGTATTTTTGAACATTTTGCTGAAAATAAAGGGGACCTGTTTTTATCAAATCAAATGATTGAAAAACTTTTTGAGGATAGTAGAGGTAATATCTGGATGGGAACTGGTTATGAAGGAGTGACAGTTCTTGATAAGGAAAAAAAACAATTTATTAAATATAGGCATGACCCTAAAAATCCACACAGCTTAAGCAGCGATAGAGGTATTGCCGCTTTTTGCGAGGATAAGGATGGCAATATATGGATAGGCAGTTCTAATGGTATTGATGTATGGCATCCTGCTACAAATCAATTCACAAATTATAATGGCAAAAACAGCAACTTAAGCGATGGTATAATTAGTGTGGTTGATTTATTTATAGACAGGAAAGAGAATGTGTGGATATGTACCATGGAAAACGGGTTGAACCGCTACAATAAAGAAACGAATGATTTTACCGCTTTTAACGAACAAAAGGGGCTTGTCAATAATGTAGCCAATTCAATAATAGAAGATAAACGAGGTTTTTTGTGGATCAGCACCAATAAGGGTCTCGTTAGATTTGATCCCGCAAGCCAGGCCTTTAGAAATTATTCAATTTATAATGGATTGCAAAATGAAGAATTTAATTCAGCAGCCAGTTTACTTACAAAACGCGGGGACATATTTTTTGGCGGTATTAATGGTTTTAATGTCTTCAATCCCGACAGCCTGGCGGAAAATAAAAATATACCACCTATAATCCTCACCGGCTTTGAGCTATTCAATAAAACGGTGATCCCCGGTGTCAAGGGCTCGGTTTTACAGCAGAGCATTTCTGAAACAAAAGAAATAATACTTTCCCACGAGCAGTCTGTGTTTACTTTTGAATTTGCAGCCCTCGATTATACTTTTCCTGAAAAAAACCAGTATGCTTATAAGCTCGAAAATTTTGACAAGGATTGGAACTATGTGGGAATTAAGCGCACAGCCACTTATACCAATCTTGATCCCGGCACTTATATTTTTAAAGTCAGGGGAAGTAACAATGATGGTATCTGGAATAAAGACGGCTTATCAATTAAAATAATAATTACTCCGCCCTTTTGGTTAACATGGTGGTTTAAAATACTGGCAGTATTAATTATTGTTGGTGGTGTTGCCGCGTTTTACAGGTATCGGGTTAGCGCCATCAATAAGCAAAAAATATATCTTCAACTACAGGTGCATGAACAAACCCGTCAATTACTTATATCAACAGAAGAAGAACAAAAGGCACGAAGGGGAACGGAGCGGGCAAATATGGATCTGGAGAGGAAGAATAAAGAACTGGAGCAATTTGCTTATATAGCTTCTCATGATTTACAGGAACCACTGCGTACCACATCGGGTTTTGTAGACTTGCTGCAAAAACAATACCATGGAAAGATCGATGAGCGGGCTGATAAATACCTGGCCTTTATTTCAGATTCAACAGCCAGGATGAAAGTGTTGATAAAAGACCTGCTGGATTTTTCCAGGATTGGAGCAAAAGTAGAATTAAAAGAGATTGACTGCAATATCACCCTGAAAAATATGCTCGCAGATATCATGGTAGCGATACGGGAATCGGAAGCTGATATACAATATACTGAACTACCTGTGATCAATGGCTATCCTACAGAGATCAAATTGCTTTTTCAAAACCTGGTTCTCAACGCGATAAAATTCCGCAAAAAAGATATTGCGCCACAAGTTAAAATTTCAGTTAAAAAAACGGAGGGTTATTGGGAATTTGCCGTCAGCGACAACGGTATTGGCATAGAGGAAGAACACAATGAAAGGATATTTGATATTTTCCAGCGATTACATACAAGAAAGGAGTATGCAGGATCTGGTATTGGCTTATCACATTGTAAAAAAATAGTGGAACTACATCACGGAAAGATTTGGGTGGAATCCACACCGGGAGAAGGAAGCACTTTTTATTTTACCATCGCACAAAACGATAACCTGTGAAACTAAATCCGCGTCAAATGAAATTTTTTTTTAAAAAACAAGTTAACATATGGGAAAAAGGCGGGTAAAATTTACGCCCGGATCAGAAAACCCTATTCCCTGCTAATCAGATAAAATAATAACCAATGAAAGCCGGCTTAAATTGTATTCTCGTTATTGATGACGATGAACCTACCAACTTTATTACCCGCATGATACTGGAGGAATCAGGCTGTACGCGGTATGTAAGGATTGTGCAAAGTGGCCGGGAAGCGCTGAATTACCTCAAAGCCAGTGCACAACCAGGAAGCGATAAAAATCGCTACCCGTGTGCTGATCTTATATTCCTTGATATCAATATGCCTGCAATGAACGGCTGGGAATTTCTTAATAAATACGATGAGCTTGATTCTACAGATAAAGTTAGTGTAATTACGGTGATGTTAACTACTTCACTAAATCCTGATGATAGATTAAAGGCCGATGAAAATCCTGGCATTTCAAAATTTGAAACCAAGCCATTGACCAAAGAAAAGCTAGAAAGGATACTACAAGAATATTTTCCATCTTATTTTTTAAAAGAAGCCATATGATGAATTTGCATAGAGAAAAATCAGGATCGGAACAACGCCATTACCCGAAACCGCCTTTCATTTTTAGATTCCTGAAGAAAATATTGATGAAAAATAGCGATCAGGCGTATTTATGTATAAACGGCCAATTATGAAAATCCTGTGTTATTTTGTTTTAATTGCTTTTCAATTAGCTTCCCTTAACGGATTTTCTCAAAGGGAATCTTTACGATTTCAACACCTGGAAACTGGCGCCGGGCTTTCTAATAGCAGAATCTCTTATATTTATAAGGATCATAAAGGGTTTATGTGGTTCGCAACGAAATCCGGGTTGAACCGTTATGACGGAACTGATTTTAAGATTTTCTGGTATAATGAAAACGATTCTAACTCAGTTGGCGACAATTCTGTTAAGGGGATCTTTGAATTGCCGGAGGCAAAACTGGCAATGCTTATATCAAACGGGGAGATGAATATTTATGATCCGGTCACAGAAAAATTAGACAGGAATTACAAAAAATATTTTCGCAGGTGGCATCTGCCGGAGAGAGGTATCCTTGATATTAAGAAAGATGATAATGGTAATTACTGGTTTTTGTATTTCCAGGGCGATGTATATAAATATAATCCCCGGAGCGGACTGGCCATACAGGTTCCCTTGAATCCTCCTGCAACCGGCGATTCAGTAGCTCCCGCCGTAAATGCTTTTTCGCAGGATACAAAAGGAAATACCTGGCTGATTTACGGTAACGGGTATCTTGAAAAATTAGATAACCAGGGCAATGTTGCTTTTCATAGCTCTTTTTTACAAGTTGCCAATAAAGATGAAACAAGCGAATATTCAATATATACAGACGCACAGGATGAAATTTGGATATCTGCTTTAGACCATGGTGTATTTTATTATAATCCCCATACCGATTCCTTTTTGCAATTTTTGTAGCCAGTGCAAGCTGACCTTCGCTTTCTTTTACTATTTTTTCCGCTTTTTTGCGTTCAGAAATATCGACACAAACACCTAATACACCCGGAACATCAAGTCCCGGAGAAATGTAAGGAATTTTAGTTGTTGATAATACCCTTACATTTCCGGCTGCATCTGTGATCGTCTCTTCTATATTATGTTTAGTATTCCCGCTATTGATTACTTTCAGGTCTTCCTGTATAAAATGTTCTACCTCTTCTATATTCGGGTTGAAATCTGCATCCGTTTTCCCTATCAAACCTTCGACAGTGCTGCCATATACTTCAGCAATGGCTTCATTAGCGAGAATAAATTTTCCTTCAGCATCTTTTGCAAAAATAAAATGGGGTACAAGATCTATTATCTGCCGGAAGCGTTTTTCACTTTCCTGCAAGGCTTCTTCATTTTTTTTTCGGGTGGTGATATCCCGGAAACTCCAAACCCGACCTGCACATTCTCCATTAATTAATTGTGGTTGAGAGTATCTTTCAAATACCCGTCCATCCTTAAATTCAAGTATATCGAAGCTTACATTTTTGGGCCTGTTTTGTAATTCTCTTAGTTTGGAAAGAAACTTTTCAGGATCTGTCAATTGGTCTAATACATAATTAATGGCTTTGTTATCGTCTTTCGTTTCCAATATTTCCCCGGGAATATGCCACAATTCAACAAATTTTTTATTGAACCTGATTATTTTTCCATTGAGATCTGCAACCAAAATGCCATCTGCAGTTGATTCAATTGTTGCCTCCAGTATAGAAACTGATTCTCCCAATTTTTTCTCAGCTATTTTGCGATCAGTGATATCATTTGTCACACCACCCAGTCGTATCAACCGACCCTTTCCATCAAGTATGGAGGTGATTTTATTTTCTATCCAGCGTATACTTTTGTCCTTATGAATAATCCTATACTGAACAACTACTTTTTCGCCCTGACTAAGTAATTGCACCTGTTGTTTCAACATTTCTTTGTCATCAGGATGAATTACATTTTGCCAAAGATCACTATCAGCAAAAAATTCCTCCGCAGTATAACCGTATACTTTTTCGCAGGCAGCGGACATCTGTAAAAGTTTATGGGAAACCATATCTACCGAATATAAAACCTCATCAGTACTCTCAAAAAGAGTTTTCAGTTCCGTATGGGCCTTCCTCAGTTCTTCGTTTTCTTTTTTAAGCTGTGCACGCTGTTCCATCAGCTTTTTTGAAAGCCGTTCCGAAGAGTGTTGTGCTTTTTTTCTATTTCTTAATCGGGTCATACAGCATCTTATTTCTTAGATCAATTAAAACAATATTTTATAAAATTTTACCGAAATAATGATTTGCTATTTTTTGGTCGAATTACCTCACCGGCTGAGTTAGTTGGAATCATATCAATTGAAGAACGAAGCGTAAAATAAAATGTACTTCCTTCACCTTGAGTGGATTCAACCCAGATTTTCCCATGGTGCAGTTCTACTATTTTTTTGCAATGCGATAAACCAATGCCTGACCCTTCATATTCCTTCCTTGTATGCAGCCGCTGGAAAATAGCAAATATCCTTTCATTGTGTTGTTTCGGTATGCCAATACCATTATCACTGACGGCAAATTCCCAGTAGCCCCCCGTTTTTTTAACCGAAATTTTAATTTGCGGCACAATATCTTTTTTGCGGAATTTTATTGCGTTTAAAACCAGGTTTTGAAAAAGCAATTTGATCTCTGTAGGGTATCCATTGATCACAGGCAATTCAGTATATTCTATTTCGGCCTTTGCTTCCTGGATTGCCGCCGTAAGATCCACCAGCATATTGCTGAGGATAACATTGCAGTCGATCATCTTTAATTCCACTTTTGTTCCTATACTTGAAAAATCCAGCAGGTCTTTTATCAGCACTTTCATCCTGGCTGTTGCTTCCAAAATAAAGGCCAGGTATTTATCCGCCTTTTCATCCAGCTTTCCCTGGTATTGTTGTTGTATCAGTTCTACAAAACCCGATGTGGTGCGCAATGGCTCCTGTAGATCATGCGATGCTATATAAGCAAACTGCTCCAACTCTTTATTCTTTACATCCAGGTTTATATTTGCCTGCTCTGCTTCCTTGCGGGCCTCCTGCTCCTGCTCAGTTGATTTAATTAACTGATGGGTTTGTTCATTCACTTGTTCCTGTAGTTTTGTTTTCTGCCTGTTTATACTCCTGATACGAAACCAGAAAAAGCTAAAGACTCCACCGGCAATAGCTATTAATATACTAAACTTAAACCACCACGTCATCCAGAAAGGCGGAATAACGATAATTTGTACCGAGAGGATTTTTGAAGATATTCTGTCGCTATTGACTGCTCTTATTTTAAATGTATATATGCCTGGGTCAAGATTGGTATAGGTGGCCTTATTATCCTCCATGCTGCTCCTGACAACCCAATCTTTATTGAAGTTTTCCAGCATATATTCAAAATTGTTTCTTTTAGCCTGCGAAAAATCGAGTGATGCAAATTGTATGGAAAAAAAGTTCTCATCATATTTCAGGCTGATCGTTTTTGTTTCAGAAAATGCCAGGGGCAACACAATACGGCCATTTATCATTTCACCGGTTTCGACACTTTTATCAAATATCTTAAAGTCCGTTAACATGATGTCCGGCGGTTTTTGATGAGCTATTATATTACCAGGCTTGAAAATATTAATACCATAGGGCCCTCCGAAAACCAACTCACCCTGCCTGGTTTTAAAGGCCGCATTTTCATTGAATTCATTCCCCTGCAATCCATCTGTTTTATCATAGTTTTTAAAGTGAATGGATAAAGATTTATCCTTTTCGTCCTCCTTTATAATCATGTTACATAAACCTTTGGGGGTACTCACCCATAAATTATGCATATTGTCCTCAAGTAATGTAAGCACCATATCATCGGGTAAGCCATCTTTTTTCCGGAAAAGTTTAAACGCCTTTTTTTGCGGATCAAAAAGATTTAACCCGTTATTGGTAGCTAACCAGATTAATCCCCGGCTGTCTTCCTTTATATCAATGATATTATTATTAATTGCTCCCAGTGGCAGGGTATAATAGGCAAAACGTTTGGTTTGTGTATTTAAAATTTCTAACCCCGTAGATGTACCCACCAGGATATTACCGGCCTTATCTTCCGCAAGTGCAGAAACGTACAGGGAGTTAGAATCTGAACCCTTAAGATCTGGCTTGCCATTCCTATAATGATAAAATATGTTTTTTTCACGGTCAAACATATCCAATCCATTCTTTATCGTTCCCACCCAAAGATTTTGTTTGGAATCTTCAAAGATTTCCCAAACGTTGTTTTCTGAAATACTTTCAGGCAAGCGGGTGTTGTGACGGTAATGTGTAAATTTTTTGCCGTCATAGCTGTCCATTCCATTCATGTAAGTGCCTATCCACAATTTTTGTTCATGATCAACAAATAAGCTGACAATTATATCACCACCCAGGCTATTATGGTCAGCCGTATTGTGTGTGAACCGGGAGAATTTATTTTTTTTGCGATCAAAATAAATAAGTCCCCCGCCGTTGGTACCAATCCAGAGATTGCCTTTGGCATCTTCCGCAAATCGGTTCACATCATCATAAGGCAAACTGCCGGGATCAGTAATAAAATGTTTCAGTAGTGGAAATTTATCGAGATTTTTATTATAAAAATTAATGCCTTGCTTATAGGCGCCTGCCCAGACAATACCTGTATTATCTGTATAAAGACAAACGATAGAATTTTGACTTAGACTGTTGCTATTCTCCTGCTCATAGGTGAGGTATTGTATCGAAAAATCATTTTTATCTACAACGTTAATGCCACCCTCGTCTGTGGCAATCCATATCTTTCCATCGCTGGCCTGTACAATTGCCTGCAAACTTATTGTAACATTATTCGTGTTCAGGCGGCTCCGTGCACCACCGGCATGTAAATGCAAAAAGGAATCGGTATGGGGATTATAATAAAATACACCATGGTCTAAAGCAGATATCCAAATTTCATCCTGTGCGTCTGTATATATTGAATATTCGCTTGTTTCATCTTTATTGGCAACTTGTAAAAAAGAGCTATGAAAAGCAACATTGCCCTGGTTATCTAATTTTTCAAGATACCCGTTACCGTAAATCAGCCAGGTATTTCCTTTTGTATCCTGCGAAAAAGCATTTACGGCGGGAGCTACTGAATCGCCGGTTGCAGGAGGATTCAAGGGAACCTGTATGGCCAGTCCGCTCCGGGGATTATATTTATATACATCGCCCTGGAAATACAAAAACCAGTAATTACCATTATCATCTTTCTTAATATCAAGGATACCTCTCTCCGGCAGATGCCACCTGCGAAAATATTTTTTGTAATTCCTGTCTAATTTTTCTGTGACCGGATCATAAATATTCATCTCCCCGTTTGATATAAGCATTGCCAGTTTTGCCTCCGGCAATTCAAAGATCCCCTTAACAGAATTGTCGCCAACTGAGTTAGAATCGTTTTCATTATACCAGAAAATCTTAAAATCAGTTCCGTCATAACGGTTCAACCCGGATTTCGTTGCGAACCACATAAACCCTTTATGATCCTTATAAATATAAGAGATTCTGCTATTAGAAAGCCCGGCGCCAGTTTCCAGGTGTTGAAATCGTAAAGATTCCCTTTGAGAAAATCCGTTAAGGGAAGCTAATTGAAAAGCAATTAAAACAAAATAACACAGGATTTTCATAATTGGCCGTTTATACATAAATACGCCTGATCGCTATTTTTCATCAATATTTTCTTCAGGAATCTAAAAATGAAAGGCGGTTTCGGGTAATGGCGTTGTTCCGATCCTGATTTTTCTCTATGCAAATTCATCATATGGCTTCTTTTAAAAAATAAGATGGAAAATATTCTTGTAGTATCCTTTCTAGCTTTTCTTTGGTCAATGGCTTGGTTTCAAATTTTGAAATGCCAGGATTTTCATCGGCCTTTAATCTATCATCAGGATTTAGTGAAGTAGTTAACATCACCGTAATTACACTAACTTTATCTGTAGAATCAAGCTCATCGTATTTATTAAGAAATTCCCAGCCGTTCATTGCAGGCATATTGATATCAAGGAATATAAGATCAGCACACGGGTAGCGATTTTTATCGCTTCCTGGTTGTGCACTGGCTTTGAGGTAATTCAGCGCTTCCCGGCCACTTTGCACAATCCTTACATACCGCGTACAGCCTGATTCCTCCAGTATCATGCGGGTAATAAAGTTGGTAGGTTCATCGTCATCAATAACGAGAATACAATTTAAGCCGGCTTTCATTGGTTATTATTTTATCTGATTAGCAGGGAATAGGGTTTTCTGATCCGGGCGTAAATTTTACCCGCCTTTTTCCCATATGTTAACTTGTTTTTTAAAAAAAAATTTCATTTGACGCGGATTTAGTTTCACAGGTTATCGTTTTGTGCGATGGTAAAATAAAAAGTGCTTCCTTCTCCCGGTGTGGATTCCACCCAAATCTTTCCGTGATGTAGTTCCACTATTTTTTTACAATGTGATAAGCCAATACCAGATCCTGCATACTCCTTTCTTGTATGTAATCGCTGGAAAATATCAAATATCCTTTCATTGTGTTCTTCCTCTATGCCAATACCGTTGTCGCTGACGGCAAATTCCCAATAACCCTCCGTTTTTTTAACTGAAATTTTAACTTGTGGCGCAATATCTTTTTTGCGGAATTTTATCGCGTTGAGAACCAGGTTTTGAAAAAGCAATTTGATCTCTGTAGGATAGCCATTGATCACAGGTAGTTCAGTATATTGTATATCAGCTTCCGATTCCCGTATCGCTACCATGATATCTGCGAGCATATTTTTCAGGGTGATATTGCAGTCAATCTCTTTTAATTCTACTTTTGCTCCAATCCTGGAAAAATCCAGCAGGTCTTTTATCAACACTTTCATCCTGGCTGTTGAATCTGAAATAAAGGCCAGGTATTTATCAGCCCGCTCATCGATCTTTCCATGGTATTGTTTTTGCAGCAAGTCTACAAAACCCGATGTGGTACGCAGTGGTTCCTGTAAATCATGAGAAGCTATATAAGCAAATTGCTCCAGTTCTTTATTCTTCCTCTCCAGATCCATATTTGCCCGCTCCGTTCCCCTTCGTGCCTTTTGTTCTTCTTCTGTTGATATAAGTAATTGACGGGTTTGTTCATGCACCTGTAGTTGAAGATATATTTTTTGCTTATTGATGGCGCTAACCCGATACCTGTAAAACGCGGCAACACCACCAACAATAATTAATACTGCCAGTATTTTAAACCACCATGTTAACCAAAAGGGCGGAGTAATTATTATTTTAATTGATAAGCCGTCTTTATTCCAGATACCATCATTGTTACTTCCCCTGACTTTAAAAATATAAGTGCCGGGATCAAGATTGGTATAAGTGGCTGTGCGCTTAATTCCCACATAGTTCCAATCCTTGTCAAAATTTTCGAGCTTATAAGCATACTGGTTTTTTTCAGGAAAAGTATAATCGAGGGCTGCAAATTCAAAAGTAAACACAGACTGCTCGTGGGAAAGTATTATTTCTTTTGTTTCAGAAATGCTCTGCTGTAAAACCGAGCCCTTGACACCGGGGATCACCGTTTTATTGAATAGCTCAAAGCCGGTGAGGATTATAGGTGGTATATTTTTATTTTCCGCCAGGCTGTCGGGATTGAAGACATTAAAACCATTAATACCGCCAAAAAATATGTCCCCGCGTTTTGTAAGTAAACTGGCTGCTGAATTAAATTCTTCATTTTGCAATCCATTATAAATTGAATAATTTCTAAAGGCCTGGCTTGCGGGATCAAATCTAACGAGACCCTTATTGGTGCTGATCCACAAAAAACCTCGTTTATCTTCTATTATTGAATTGGCTACATTATTGACAAGCCCCTTTTGTTCGTTAAAAGCGGTAAAATCATTCGTTTCTTTATTGTAGCGGTTCAACCCGTTTTCCATGGTACATATCCACACATTCTCTTTCCTGTCTATAAATAAATCAACCACACTAATTATACCATCGCTTAAGTTGCTGTTTTTGCCATTATAATTTGTGAATTGATTTGTAGCAGGATGCCATACATCAATACCATTAGAACTGCCTATCCATATATTGCCATCCTTATCCTCGCAAAAAGCGGCAATACCTCTATCGCTGCTTAAGCTGTGTGGATTTTTAGGGTCATGCCTATATTTAATAAATTGTTTTTTTTCCTTATCAAGAACTGTCACTCCTTCATAACCAGTTCCCATCCAGATATTACCTCTACTATCCTCAAAAAGTTTTTCAATCATTTGATTTGATAAAAACAGGTCCCCTTTATTTTCAGCAAAATGTTCAAAAATACCTGTCGCAGGATGGAAAAGATCTAAACCATTATCTGTGCCGATATACAAATCGTTATTTCCCCTGGGTTTAAGAAGGGTATAGGCAACGCCGGATATACTATTCCTGTTTTTATTTTCATGTGTATAATTGGTAAAAGAATTATCAGCGCGATTAAAATAACTCAGTCCCGCGCCCATACCGATCCAGATATTGCTTTTTTGATCTTCCACAAAGGCCCATATCATATTGTACCGGCTATTTTTAGAATCTAATTTGAAAGCGGAAAAATGGGATAAATTTTTATCGTATTGATATATGCCGTTTGAATTAGATCCTATCCATAAAATGTGCTGCTTGTCCAGCAAAAGAGAAAAAATTTCAAAATCTCCCAGGTTCTTTTCTTTATGGGACTGATCGATGAAATCAACATAGGCTTTCTTTTTTATGTCAAAAAGCGATAAGGCTTTTGTTCCTACCCAAAGAAAATTTTCATCCTGGATGATGGAATTAACAAGGTCGGTACTTTGTTTGCCTTTACTGTTTAGATAACCACTTCCGAAATGAGTAAAGGTGTTGGTGGCCCTGTCAAATAAATCCATCCCGGTTTTTGTTCCCAGCCACACATTACCATCAGTGTCTTCAAATATCTTCCGCACATAATTATTTGCAATGCTCTGTTTCTTAAAAGGATCATGAAGATAACGTTTACACTTTCCTGTTTGCCTGTCCATCAGGTTTAATCCATTTTCTGTTCCCACCCAAAAATTGCCTTTGCTATCTTCATTTATCGAAAGGATCCAGGAACTACTTAAGCTCAAACTATCTTTGGGATTAGACAAATACCGGGTAAATTTTTTGCTTTTTTTATTGAGCAAATTCAACCCGTAGAGGGTTCCGACCCAAATATTTCCACGCCGGTCCTCATATACCGTACTTGTTTGGTTACTGCTTAAGGAAGCAGGATCGTCAGACTTCGGCAGGTAACTGGTAAATGATTCAGTTGCTGCATCATACCTGCTAATACCGCCATGCATTGTGGCAATCCATAAGTTGCCTTCCTTATCTTCACACAGGTCAGCTATTTCATTCGCGGCTATGCTATGGGGGTCATTTATGGTATGTGTATAAACAGTAAATTTATAGCCATCAAATTTATTCAAACCAGCCTGGGTTCCAAACCACATTAACCCCTTATGGTCTTTCAACATACAATAGATCATGTTCTGCGAAAGCCCCTTGGTTTGCAGGTATTCGAAATTAATATGTCTTTTTTGAGGAAAAGCATACAGGAATGACAAGCTTAGGAGCAGAATAAGAAACGTCTTGAATGATTTCATGGCCATTGTGAATTCATAATACAGGATTAACAATAAATCGAAAACTGTTGATAAAGGTGGATTCCTCCAGGATCACCTGCGTAAAAAAGACCATTGGTTCATCGTCGTCTATAACGAGCACCCAATTTAATTTAGTTTCCATAAATTGTTATTTGCGTGAATCGTAAAATAAAAAGTACTTCCAAAGCCTGGTATTGATTCTACCCTGATTTTTCCGTGATGTAGTTCCACTATCTTTTTACAGTGTGATAAGCCTATGCCCGATCCTGCATATTCCTTCCTTGTATGCAACCGCTGGAAAATAACAAATATCCTTTCGCTGTATTGCTTTTCCATGCCAATGCCATTGTCGCTGACGGCAAACTCCCAGTAGTCCCCTGCTTTTTGAACCGATATTTTTATCCGTGGTGCTATATCTTTTTTTCGGAATTTTATTGCGTTGTGAACGAGGTTTTGAAAAAGCAGTTTGATCTCTGTAGGATAGCCATCAATCACAGGCAATTCAGTATATTGGATATCGGCTTTTGATTCCTGTATAATTACACTAATATCTAACAGCATATTCTTCATGATGATATTGCAGTCAACTTTTTTCAATGCTGCATTTGTCCCAATCCTTGAAAAATCCAGCAGGTCCTTTATTAATATTTTCATCCTGTCCGACGCATCTGAAATAAAATCCAGGTATTTATCTGCCATTTCATCCAGCCTCCCATGGTATTGCTGCTTTATCAGTTCTACAAAACTTGATGTGGTACGCAGCGGCTCCTGCAAATCATGAGAGGCTACATAAACGAATTGTTCCAGCTCTTTATTCTTTAGCTTAAGTTCTTTATTAGCGTGTTCTGTTTCAATGCGGGCTTTTTCAGCTTCTTTTCTTGCCTTCTGCTCTTCTTCGGTTGACAGGACCAACTGAAGGGTTTTTTCTCGCACCAGTTGCAAAAGTTTTGCCTTTTGAGCATTATTGGTATTGGTACGAAAACGGTAAAACGCGCCAACACTTCCCGCAGCAGTCGTGAAAACGACTAGTCTAAACCACCAGGTCATCCAGAAAGGTGGTTTAATGATCAGCTGAATACTTGTAATATTTGATGACCAGTTACCTTCATTATTTAATCCTTTTACTTTGAACAGGTAAGTCGCAGGATCAAGATTGGTGTAGGTGGCGATACGCGCAGAGCCAGCATAGTTCCACTCTTTATCAAAACCTTCCAACATGTAGGCATACTGTTTTTTTTCCGAAGCGGTGTAGTTAAGCGTGGCAAATTCAAAAGAAAAAACAGAATTTGAATACGGAAGCTCAATAGCCCTGGTTTCAGTTATACTTTTTGTTAAGGGAGAAGGATCATTTTTACCTGTTGCAATAGCTACTGGCTTATTGAACACCTGGAAATTTGTGATAACCAGGGGAGGTTCAAAAACGATGCCGTGTATACTGTCGGGGAAAAATTGGTTAAGGCCATTTTTTCCGCCGAAATACATCACACCGGATTTGCTTTTGCAATATGCCTGTTCATTAAATTCATTTGACTGCAACCCATCGGATACACCAAAGTTTTTAAATGACCTGGTATTAGGGTTAAAGCAGGAAAGGCCTTTGTTAGTACTGATCCAAAGGTTTTTTTTTCCGTCTTCCAGGATACCGAAAATTACATTATCCGGAAGGCCATCCGCCATTGTATAAACTTTAAACCGGTTGGTTTTTTTATTAAACTGGCTAAGGCCCGACCTGGTACCAATCCATAAGCTGTTATTACTGTCTTCATAGATGGTACTCAGCATATTATGACTAATACTATTCTTTGTATCGTCGTGCAAAAAACGGGAAAATGTTTTTGTTTTTTTATTAAAAAGATTTAAACCTCCGCCATCCGTACCTATCCATAGTTTCCTCTCACTATCTTCTAAAATGGATACAATTGTATTATTTGAGATGCCGTCCATACGATTCTTATCATATTGATAACGCGTAAAAGACTGATGTCCGGGATTGAATAGGTTTAATCCGCTTCCATAAGTCCCGATCCAGATATTTTTATCTTTATCTTCATATATCATCATTACATTATCGCTACTTAGGCTGGAAGCAACGGCCGGGTCATTTTTAAAATGTTTATAAGTATTATTCCGGGGGTTAAATACTGTTATTCCATTATCCCAGGTTCCTATCCAAATATTTCCTTTACTGTCTTCACAGGCAGTTAATACAATATCGCCACAGATACTCTGCTTATTATTTTTTTTATGCCGGAAATGTGTAAAATTGCCGCTTTTGGGATCAAATAAATTTAAGCCACCCCCGTCCGTGCCAATCCATATATTTTTTTTTGAGTCTTCAAAAATGCTCCACACGAAGTTGTTGCTAAGGCTATTTTTAAGCATCATATGCTTAAAATGCGCAATCTTGATCTTATCACGGCTTACCAGGTCGATACCTCCGCCAAAATTGCCCAGCCACATATTATTTTTTGGATCTTTATAAATAGAATAGATTGAATTATTACTGATGCTCCCAATGTCTATCTCGTCATTTTTATGAGTAGTAAATATGCCCGTAGTATAATTGAAGATGGACAAGCCCCCGCTTTCGGTACCAATCCACATATTATTTTCGGCATCTTCATTGATTACGTATACTGTATTGGCAGATAAAGTATTGGTATTATTTTCATCATGTTTGAAATGATAAAACATACCGGTTTTTTTATCAAATAAATCCATTCCTGCACCATCTGTCCCTATCCATAAACGAT
>JGI24806J26614_1000040_pt1 | contig 20706 bp, 20 predicted proteins | sample Kansoi200umMDA_FD_26614 | JGI IMG/M metagenome (IMG submission 26614)
AGAACAGAACAATAACAGCAAAGCTTATTGATTCAATGATCGCAAGAGCAAAAGAATTAAGTAAAGAACCCAATACTTTCTGGACAGATCAATTTAATAATATTGATAACAGGAATGCTTATCATCAAATGGCCAGAGAGGTCATCAATGTTTTGGGAAATGACATTCATGAATTTATTATGGGTGTAGGTACCGGAGGAAGTTTTTCAGGAAATGCAGAAGTATTTAAAAAACAAATACCAACTATTCGCTGCATTGCTATTGAGCCATTCAATGTTCGTGCACTTTCGGGTGGTGATGTATCGGGCAAACATAAGCTGGAAGGCATTGGGTCGGGATTTGTTCCTTCTATCTGCAGATTAGATCTTGCAGATGAAATAATCGCCGTGAAAGATGAGGATGCTTATGAAACTGCAAGAAAACTGGCAAGGGTTGAAGGAATATTCGGAGGCACTACAGCAGGAGCCAATGTCTGGACAGCGCTTCAAAGAGCAAAAGTTATTGGTGCAGGAAAAAAGATCGTTACCATTATCCCTGATTCGGGATTAAAGTATTTGAATGGTGATCTGTATAAATAAAATGTTTAGCCCGGCTGAATTACTACTATCATCGCCTGTTGTGTCACTCTCTTCATCGTTCATATCGCTATTCAGCATTTGCGACTAGTCAAAATAAATTTCAGATCCCATAGTGACGTTTTTTACATTGCACTCGTGACATTTTGCATGTTGCAGGTTTTTGATAAAAGTGAAATAAATATTTGAGACTGATTGAAATATTATGGGGAGTGACGTATATTTAAGAGTTGGCTGCAAGCTTTTAAACCCTCACCATGAAATTATCCTTCCTAATTATAACTCCAATAATAATATTACTAAGCTGTCGCAATAGCCAAAAAAAATCCGCCGAAGTAAAAGAAGTTCAGAAAAAAGACACCAATATTTCTCCTAATAACTTTGTTGACTTTGATTCAATAGAAGTAAGACGCCAAAGATTATTGGACACAAATTATACTTTTCTTGACAAGCTCCTTGATACATCATTGAATCTTGCTTACAAACAAGGATTTGACAAGCCATTTACCATGACGCTTGATACCAATGTTTTTAGATTCAAAAACATGTATGCAAGAATTTCTTTTGGTCATTTATTTTCCAATGACCGAAAACACCTAATTGTGAAACGCTTTATAAGCGAGTACAACGATTATGAGACAAGTTTATATTCTGACATTTATCTACTTGACAAAAACACGTTCAAAAAAATAGCAACAGACACAAGTAACAATGGATATGGTGAAGATTATTTTGAGGATGCAAATCGTGACGGCTACAAGGACTATGTAGTTCAATCATATAGCGGAGCCGGCTGCTGTCCGAGAAATCTTGAGATGGCATATCTATATAACCATAAAAACGGTCGATTAAAAACTGAAGAATTTTTTAATCGTGAAATTGAATCGTCCACGAACGCCTTCTATGAGACTAGTTATGGTCTCGGAGATTACATTAACCTATATAAATACAAATGGTCTGGTTTGGAAAAAATCTTGTTAGAGGAAATTTATGTTACGCCTGTGAGCGAAGGCAAGAAACCAACTACTTATACAAAGGTCAATTATCCGAGTGATCAAAAGCAAAGATTAAAACAGCTTCCGGATGAGTTTAGGAAATTAAAAATGGCCGACTACATTACAAAACTTGGAAGTAAATAAGCCTGCAGCCAACATGGGGTTTGGCGTCATGGCGGCTTTACGAATAAATCCTCATCGATATAACATTGCTCAGCGACATATCAATCTTACGAATAAATCCCAGCTTTAGAATATATTTTCATCTTCATATCTTTGATCAGCACCAGTCCAAGCTGACGTAACACGGAATATCGCCACGTCGCCAAGCCCGGACGTTGTGTGCAATGCACAGATCACCATTAAGTATGACATCCATTGAATTTTTTGAAGCTTATAGAAAGGGTCAAAGGCACTTTGCAAATTTGGATTTTGAATATCTCGATGGTTTTTCTAATAACGACTTTTCAGATGTAATTTTTAAGGATTGTTTTCTTTATCTTGATTTTAGAAATACGAATCTTACAAACAGCCATTTTATTGAATGTAATATAAAAGAAATAGATCTAAGAAGAGCAAATTTGACAAACGCATTAATGACTCAATGTTTAGTTGAAAGTGCAATGTTTAAAGGATCGATAGTCGAAGGTTTCAAGTTTGTCGATAACCACTATTATGGGGCAACTTTAAATCAAGAAGATTTCGACAAAAATTTAATAAACTCAGACGCTTTCATCCTAAAGAAGGAATTATCCAAAATTGACTTCGTTAGTACACTTTCTCCGAAAATGACCGATGTGACAGAAATTGCTGAACCCAAAGTCGACATTTGGCCATTTGCTAAAGAGTTGGTGTATGAGGGAATTGTTGACGACTATGTGGCAACTAATCACTTGGTTGAAAAGGTCTACAGAAATCAATTGAATTGGTGCGATCATATACTATTGCCAACGAGTACTGAAAATACATTTATTGTAATCCTTGTTGACGTTGAGAATAGAAAAATAATGGGATATTATCGACTTAATTTAAAGGCCGAATATAATTTATAATAGGAAGCACTGCACACAACAAGGGGTTTGGCGATATGGCGGCTTAACGAATATATCCTGATCGATATATCGCTGCTCAGCGACATCTCCAACTGACGAATAAAGCCCAGCTGTAGAATATATTTTCATCTTCATATCTTTACTCAGCGACAGTTCGGGCTTACGTAACACGGAATATCGCCACATCGCCAAGCCCTGACGTTGTGTGCAACCACATTTGACACTCCATGACAACCCACATCATTTTGACAATAGTTTTGGTATTGCTCTCATTTAATGCAATTATTTTTTTGATGGCATATATCAGGCTTATAAAATCAGGAACAAGGACAAATGAGCTTGTTGTCGCTTATGAAGCTTCCAATCATATTATGACTAAGAATGCGACTATTCCCAAGATTAAATTCCAGACACAACAGGAGAAATCAATTGTCGGTAAACCGGTTCATTCCTGGTTTATAGAATTAAATAATTATCAGCTCGACAAAAGCTACGTTACCTTTTATGACAATAAAGACCCCAATAAATTTATCATTAAAAGCAATATTGAATTGTTAACCAATATCATCCTTGTGACAAGTGCTATAGTTTCATTTACATGGTTAGTCATGGGTATAGTTTGACAATAAGTGTATTTCGACAAATAATATTTCAGCAAGGTGACGAGTGGTATGCACACAACATTGGTATTGCTTCAAGTGGGGCTGGACATTGAAACTTCGGCTGTTTGCATCGCTGTACTTTTGTTCCAGCAGACGAATATCTGTTTAGCTTTTTGTTGTTAACTTCAACTTTATATTTTCAATTGGGCAGCAGTTCCGGGCTGGACGTTATAAAATCCCACCTGCAGCAATACCTGCCCGTTAGCGGCAATTAATAATTCATCAACCTTGTCAGTATTCCTTTTTAAAAATAGCGGGTACCTAATTTATCGTACTAGCGATAACATGTGGAAATTTTTGTTCGGAAAGCTAGCATGTGTGGCGGTGACAATAGCAGCAATAACTCACTTTGATGAGAATCCCATTGTAATAAGCGTTATTGTTTGTGTCCTATCATGCATGGTGCTGTTTTTTTACGACGAGGAGCTTCTCATTTTCGAGGATAGATTTATTTACCGTCCAGGATTTGCATTGCCAAATGCTGCCAAGGGAAAGGAATATTATTTCCGAGACGTAAAGGAAGTCGTTCATCCTGTAGACTACAACGTAACAGAAGCCAACAAAAGATTGAATCGAATTGGAGCTGACCGAAAAATTCACATCATTTTTCGAGATGGCACTTCGGAATTATTACCAGTACTTGCTCAGCGGACTATTCTTTCTATTGCGGTAGCCAGAATAAATGAGCGGCTCTGTGAATAACTGCCGCCAACAGGCGGTTTGCTGCCAGCCTGCTTCCTGCTGGCTTCGCCCATAAATTAAAAAGGATTTGTAGTGGGCTCAGCCGGAAAAGTTTTTAAATTAGACGGCGGGCAGCAAGCCGTGAACGTTAGCGGCAACTGCACCGAACTCCCAGCATAAAATATGAAACCTTGAACATGTATAAGAGCTCTGTAACGCTTAAACTTTTATTTCTTGCCTCTATGCACTTTTTGGGCGTGTCCTTGTCAGCGCAAAAACAGTTCCGGCTGACAGTAAACATTCCACAATCAATCCATCCTGAAAAAATGGAAGTTTGGTTGAATAACGGAAAAGGACTTAATAAAATCAAACCGGAGGCCGTTACCAAGCAACAAATCATCTTGGCAGGTGACTATTATTCCCTGTATGCAGCGATAAATTTGCAGTATCCGCCCGATGGCTCTGCTAAAGGTTTCGTAAAGGAATTTTTTGTTGGCGAAAAACTCGGAACAATAAAATTCGCCACTCCCCGGGGCAAAGATCCGCCGTTTGCCAATTATTCCCTTCAAAATGTTGTGGATTTCGAACAGGAAAAACAACAGATGGATAACTACACGGCTGCAGAACGAAAAAAAGCGATTGACTTCGAGAGCCAGTACGGTGACGCTCTTTTTAGTGGCAATGATACGGCAATCAGGAACCACTACTTCAAGGTCCTAATACCCGAATTAGGAAGAAAGAAATTAGAATACATTGTAGCCCATCCCAATTCTTACTATTCCTTTTACATTTTTAGAACAGCTGTGGCTAAGCCGAACATTATTTCCTGGGATTCTTTGCAGCGTGTATTTCAGGCATTTCCTGATAAGTTCAAGTACAGCGATGAAGGTAATTATCTGAATGCTTTTTTACACAGCAGACAGTTATCGATCGGAAGTGCTGATGCCGTTGACTTTACTGCAAAAGATATTCATAAAAACAATGTTTCACTTTCACAGTTTAAAGGCAGCAAATACGTCTTGCTACATTTTTGGGCAACGTGGTGCACTCCCTGTATGCGGGAACTTCCGGCTTTAAAACAAATCAATGATAGATATGCAGAAAAAGGTCTGCAAATTATTTCCATTGCCTTGAAATCTAATAATGCCGATTACGAAAAAGCGATTAAAAAGTATCAGCTGAATTGGATTCACATCTACGATGACCTTGATCTGATGAACAAATACGGCAATCAGCCAACGCCAAGAATTTGTGTTATAGATAAAACGGGCAAACTGGTTTACGACATCATTGGATTAGGGGATAACGACGACCTCCAGTTGACTGGGTTAAAAGAGAAATTAACAAAGGGGTTGCATGAGTAAAACAGAAAAGTATATCCGACTGCCTGCCGCTAACAAAAGCTTGCCAATATACCGGCTGACGGACAATCATTCAGCATTTGTTCTTTATTCAACTTTATCTAACTTACCAAGCTGACGGAATGCTAATGCCGGTACATCGGCAAGCCCATTCCGTTAGTGGCAATATTATGAGACATCACGTTTGTGTAATTATATTTTTTTGTTCGGCTGCACTTTTATCTTGCAAGAGTTCACCGACAGACTTTGCAATTAAGTGGACGAATGAAATAAAGGAGAAAATAATTGATGATGCAAACCAGCAATTTGACAAAGCAATTTTCGATAGTACATATTATAGTTTGACACTTTTCAAAGGAGACACGAAACTTAAATATTTTATGTTGCGTCCAAAGTTTGACACAACAAATGGTAAAATACTTTCTGTAGACACAGTAGCCTCAATTTTTTATAGTTCCGACCAGAAATTTGAACTGGTTAGAGAATTATGTCCTGCTATCGATAGAAGTTTTGAAGGAGTTAAGTATGAAGGTATAGGCTCAGTTGGACTGACTGAATTTAAATTTTGTGATGGCAGAATTAAAGAAAGCGGTTTTCGCTATGGGTATAAGCCAGTTGGCGTTTGGACAAAATATGACTCAACTGGGAAAGTCATTGAAGCAAAAAATAACGGCAATGTGGATGTATTAAACAAATTACGTGACATTAAATACTACCGCTAACATTGGTATTGCCAATAGTGGGACTTGACATTGGAGCAATCAGCAGCAGTTATTCTATTCTGCTGCGGTTCAGGGCTCGAATAAAGCCAAACTTTAGTTCTTAATATTATCTTTATCAAAAAGCCAGGCAACGGTGCCGGCGGACGAGTATAAAATTCCCCACCATCGGGAATACCTAACACGTTAGCGGTCATTTTAACGTACGACATCACAACCATCAAACAGACAATAATGAAAGAAACAAAAGGATTACTTGAACAAATAAAGCAACACGACAAACTTGCAATTAGAGTAAGCTCTAACTCAAATAATTATTTGCCTGCTGATGTAATGAAAATGCTTACTCAACCTCATAGAAAAGCCAATTATTTTTTTGTGTTTGTTGAAAGCGGTTCACTTACCCATAAAGTTGATTTAAAAGATTTAGCCATTACAAGCGGACAGTTGTTTTTCGTTTTGCCTAATCAAATTCATGCCGCACCTGCACACAAAAAAGATGACATTGAATGTTTCAAAATGAGTTTTGACCAAAACTGCTTGTCTTTACTTCCTAAACAATTTTTCTTTTTACTCAATCCTTTAAACTCACAAATCATTTCATTTGATAGCGATTCAAGACAACGAGTAAAAATACTTTTTGAAATACTCAATAAAATTTTGCATTCAAACAACGACCAAAAAGATGCTGAAATTATTTTGGCTCATCTTAATTCACTTTTGACAGAGTTCAACAATGCATATTTTAAAAGTGTTGCAAAAGAAAAATCGGAAACAAACAAACTTTCAAAATACATTGAGTTTAAAATTGCAGTTGAAACTCATTTGACGGAGCAACATTCTATACACAGCATTGCCGACAATCTTTCTATAACCACAAATAATCTTTACAATATTGTAAAAGAGTTTTCAGGTGTATCACCAAAAGAATTTGTCACAAATCGTTTGATGTTAGAGGCACAAAGAAAACTTTTTTATTCCGGGACATCGGTAAAGGAATTGGCTTATGAATTAGGTTTTAGCGACCCTGATTATTTTTCTAAACTTTTCAAAAAAACTACTGGAAAAAGTGTTACACAGTTTGTAGAAAGCACTCAAGATTTGTCAGGCAATTAAAGTGAATAGTCCATCTTACTTGATTTTGCTCCACTGACTTTTGCGGTTCATCAAAAAATATAAAATGAAATCAGCATTAGTAACAGGAGCAAACAAAAGCATCGGTTTAGAAACCGCTAAACAATTAGCACAACTTGGGTATTTCGTTTACATCGGTAGCCGGGACAAAACGAAAGGATTTAAAGCAATTGAAAATTTTAAAGCAATGGGCTTAACAAATGTGGACTGCATTCAATTGGATGTTACAGACATCAATTCAATAAAAGTCGCAAGACAAGAACTTGAAGCAAAAACTAAAAAGTTAGATATACTAATTAATAATGCCGGCATCAGTGGCGGCTTTCCGCAACCAGCAACAAAAGTTTCTATTGATACATTACGACTTGTATTTGAAACTAATTTTTTCGGTGCAGTTCAAGTAACACAAGAGTTTATTGAGTTGCTAAAAAAATCAGACCAACCCAGAATTGTAAATGTAACCACCGAATTGTCTTCATTGACAAATCATAGCGACCCAAATTGGAAATTTGCACAATTCAAACCTGCTGCTTATGGCCCCTCAAAGACCGCTTTGAACGCATACACCGTAATGTTAGCGGTTGAGTTGAAAGATACAAATTTTAAGGTGAATTGTGTGTGCCCCGGATTCACAGCAACCGATTTTAATAATCACAGGGGAGATAAAAAAGTCGAAGATGCTGCAACTGTAATTGTAAAGTATGCGACACTTGACAAAGACGGAGCAACAGGAAAATTTTTAAGCGCAGAAGGCGAAACAGCTTGGTAAAAGCCACCGCACAAAAGCCAACCTTGCAAAAGAACTGCAATCGCCAATACACAACAAACACTCCAATTGTCAACCTATTTCAGGACGAAGTATATTTGTAAACCAATAGCAGGATTATTAATTAACACTGTCAATTTTTTTCAGGACGGGTTACCCCTGGACACTTAGAAAAAATTTAAACTAATTAAAATGAATACTAAAATTATGTCAGTTGCCGGGCTAGCTGTGCTCGTCGCACTTCTTTTCGGTTTTCACCAGAAAACCCCCGCAAAAAATACCCCAATAAAAAAAGGTATGATTAAAGTGACAATATTATATCCAAATGCTGAGGGGAAAAAATTTGATATGGACTACTATTCCAATAAGCACATGCCGATGGTTGCAAGTTTATTGGGCGACTCAATGAAGCTGTACGAAATTGACAAAGGCATAGCCGGTAGAACTCCAACTGATCCAATTCCATATTTGGCTATCGGATATTTATACTTTGACAGGCTCTCGGCCTATCAGAATTCTTTTGCACCCAATGCGGAAAAAATCAGAAATGACATTCCAAACTATACCAATATACAGCCAGTGGTTCAGATAAGCGAAGTACTACGTTGATGGATTGATTATAAAATACCATAGGTATCATAAGCATTGGTAAATTACAGGCAAAGAATATATTCTCAGCCTTACGCTGCTGTGGGTGTTTTCTTCTCACCAACATCACGAATAACAAACATATTCACAATTCAATTTGCTTTTATTTCTCCTTCCCTTGATTATTTTGATAAATAATTTTCCCATCAAGGCCTTTTAATTCTACAAATTCTACTTCGCAAAGTCCATTGGAAATAAACCCCAAACCTGTAATCAAACCGGCGGATACTTTATAATCAGCAGAAAAGCTCTCCACGTTATTGATTTTAATAGTTACTTTTTTATTTCGTACAATGAATTCGATATACTGCCAGTTCTTTATATCCATTGCTAATTCAGAAAGATCAGCATTTGATCCGTATAATGCATTCTCACTGAATTGAGCACTTATTTCATTGGCACAGCCTTTCGGCATGCTTTTGAAATACATAAAGTTTTTCTGGCAAAAAATTTCACACATCAGGGAGGGGCAAGCATTATTTCTGACTTCATTCACTTTTATCCTGCATTTCAAAATAAAATTATCGCTGCTGCTTTCAAACCTGGACGGGAAATAAGTCATGATGTACTGGTTCTCTTTTTCGATGTCCACCAAACTATTTATTGCATCTTCCCTGCTTATTTGCAAACCATCGTTTTTTTTATCTCCAACTCTAATGTATTTCGGCAGTTTGTCACCAGATCTCTCTATGGCATAATAAACCCACTTGTCAGTCGGTATGCTAACGTCCACCGTTTTAATGATGGAATCATTGGCGATCAATTTGGCAACATGGTAGCCGGGCTCATAATAGATATCTGTAAACACATGCTGGTTCTTATCAATCTTTACCCTGCGTCTTTTATCCCATGACTGCTGAATAAAAAAGCTGTCCGCATTTACTTTGTCAAGATCATATTTAAATATTACTGTATTGGGGATATCATTGTTCGTGGTCTTGCTTGCAGAGAATTGCGCCTTGTCATAGTTTGAAGCAGGCTTTGAAGATCGTTTTACAAAACCAAAGAAAACAATGATCCCAAAAACAATAACAGCCAACCCGATCCAATTCCTGTTGATCCGGATCTTGTATTTTTTTAGCGGATGAACTAATTTCTTTTCTTCATTTCCTGTTGGAAGTTTTTGAAGTGAAATCTTATACTCCTGCCAATTTTTAAAACCAAGATAAGCAGCGATGGCATTTAAGGTGGTTGTTTGCGGTATCCGGCTGAAATCGCCATTCAGCAGCCGCTTAATTGTAGAGACGCTTAAAAGAACCCCGGTGCTTTCTTCGATCTCGCTACTTATCAGCTCAAAATTTCTTTGAGTCATTGATGCAGGATCTTCAAAACCATTTTTTTTACAAATCTCCCGCAGGCAGCTCTTTACCAAATCCTGGTCACTCATATTAAAACAGCTTTTGAGCAACAAAAATAATGACTTAACTGCTGCAGCCTTTTATTTATCTGTTTTGATTGGGTTTTGAAACAAAATGAACAGGATTTGAGCGATGAAATATTCCTCGCTCAAATATTTTACAACACTTCTCCTAACCAACTAAGCTAATCATGAAAAAATTCTGGAAAACTGTTATACTAACAGGCCTCTTTGTTGGAACAACCGACATATTAATGGCATTTATTTCAAGCACCATTAAAAGTGGAAAGTTCCCCGAAAAAATGTTTCATTACCTGGCAGGTGGGGCATTAGGATTAGATAAGTCAATGACCGGAGGACCCGGCGTTGAATTCCTCGGGCTTTTCTTTCATTATTTTATCGCCATGAGCTTTACGATCTTTTTCTTTGTCATATTTCCGCGGCTTAAATTTTTATGGTTCAATAAATATCTCGTCGGTATTTTATATGCCGTCTTTGTGAATTTAACCATGCGCTTCATCGTACTTCCTCTCACTGCCTTGCCAAAAAATACAAATCCTTTTCTTCTTTCGAGAGCCTATATTGATTGGATACTTTTAGGAGTTGTACTGGGTATTCCCATTGTTTATAACGCTTATAAATATTATAAGGTGGAAGAGACTTCAATAAAGAAAACAGCAGCGTAAAAGCCGGGCCTGTTTCAGAAACACTTGTTCCGTTAGCGATAAGGTGAAGAAGGCTGTATATCGTAGAGGCCGAAGGCTTATTTTCCTTTATTCCGGTGGTACCATTCTTTAGCCTTAACAATGCTGCCACAGGTGTTCATACTGCACCAGCGGCGGGTCCCGTTTTTAGTAGTGTCAAGAAACAGCCAGCCGCAATTGGTACATTCCTTTATCCTGTTCAGCTTGTCTGAAAGAAGCAATTCATAGGCTGAGTAAATAACAGGAGCAATGATTATCATAGATTCCCCTGGCGTTAATTGCCAGCCCTGGCTGTAGCCTTTATCATGCGCTTTTAACCGGAGGTGCGACAGACATTTTGATAAGATCGCATTAAAAGATTCGAGGTTCTGCACTGCAATCTTCTTTCCTGAACTTAGTGGATGAAAGATCCTGTAAAGCAATTCCCGCAACCTTACGGTCTCTTTCAGAAGTTTTGTACTCTGTGCAGGCCTGCTTTCAAAATGCTCCAGGAACACATCATACTCACCCGGCCTGATAATACCTGCTTTTAAAGCCCATTGAAGCAGATGCACATACGTCACCCAGTAATCCCTCTCCGGCTCATTGATCCTGTCGTGGATTGTGTTCACAAAATCAAGACACAGTATACTTCCGTTGAGTAAAACATCTTTTACCAGGTTGTCTTTTACCATCTATCTTGCTTTTTGGTAGTAAAATATTATTTTTACCTTCTAAACGAATTTAACCCGTAAAATTACAAAGAATACTAAAACTTTAAAATTCGATGGGTATTCAACCAACTGCAAAAAATTCTTTTACGCTGTATGTGATTCTGATAATCACATTGTTTTTGGTATCAGGTGTCACTATCTACATTTCCCATTCTGAAACTACTGAGGAAACATTGCGCACCGATAAAAGTATCACAACACTTAACGGTCCGTGGAAATTTATAGTTGGGGATAATATCCAATATGCCCAATCCAACTATGATGATTCGGGATGGGAAACCGTGGACCTGACTGCAGCTCCGGGAGCACATGATGACGATGTGGGACTTTCAGGCTATATACNGGGTTGGACCGCCAATGGGCATCCGACCTATTCAGGTTACGCCTGGTATCGAATGAAAGTTTCATTGGATAGTTTAACAGGAAACAATTTGGCTTTAGCAGCGCCACCTGCTGTTGATGATGCCTATCAGCTATTCATCAATGGATCATTATCAGGCAGCGCAGGCAATTTCTCTGGTACAGTTCCAATAGTTTATAGTATTCAACCCCGTATGTTCCTGTTGCCGCCAACTATAAAAAAAGAAAAGCATATTACAATTGCTTTTAGGGTATGGATGAGTTCAGCTGGTTTGAATCCAGGTTCCGGTGGTATTCATATTGCTCCAACACTTGGAGAAAAAACTGCTATCAAAAAAAAATACAGGTTTCAATGGAACCAAACGATAAAAGGCTATATCGTGGAAGTTGTTTTGCCGGTAATGTTTATTTTGCTGGCCACAACAATGTTTTTACTGAATAAGAGTAGAAAACAAACACAATCATGTAAATGGTTTATCGCAGCTTTGGTTTTGTTAGGATTGGTACGATTCAATCAGGCTCTTTACTTCTGGTTTCAAATAGTGAGCAGACATCAATCCAGTATTTTAGGAACTGTTATCCTCAGACCATTGATGCTTGCCAGCTGGCTGATGGCCTGGCGGGAATGGTTTGATCTGCATCGGCCGAAATGGCTGCCTAAATTTATCGCAATACTTACTTTACTATACATGGCAGCTCAATTGCTCGGATTTTCCTGGGTCTCAAACTCCATAATCCATACATCTTTTCAGACAATTGCAGATTATTTGAGATTGTTGTTTTTGGCATTGATGCTATTTATCATCTACCAGGGAATTCGTAAACAAGACACGAAAGATCTATTAGTTTCAGTACCACTTTTATTGCTGCTCATTGCCTTGTTTCCAAAGGAAGTATCTTACCTGCATGTTATTCCTGGCATTTGGTTTCCATATGGAGTAGGCGTATCCCGTAGTCAATTTTTTTATGCAGCTTTTGTGATAGTGATGTATATATTATTGATTCAAAGACATAGAAAGCATCCAGCTCAATGAGCTGTGTCCCGGTAACAGATTATTTATTGAAAAAAAACATAAACAGGAATCGATTAAGCAAAACTCTGATCCAAAGCATATTTTTCAATTGAGGAATCACGGATGAATGCATACATTCTATTTTGGCACAATAATTATTTGTAATATCAAAAGGATATTATGAAAAAGAATAAGCCAATCCGGGAAAAAGAAGAAATAAAAAATAACCCTGATAATAAAATAGACCAGGATTTCAAAGGCTATCCGGCTGGTCATGCTACCGAAGAAGTGATAAATCCAAAAACGGCATCTCAAAAAAAAGTTGCTGATATTAATAATAAGGATGGAGAAAAAAGAAATACGGAAAACAGGAAAGCAATAGATGAGCAAAAATCAGACGGCTCGGCCAATGCCTTTGATGATAAATGATAGTTGCATTAACTTCATTGAATGAATAAAAAGATTTTCTTCTTAGCATTTCTGTTTATTGGTTGCAGCGGACCCAAAAAGATACAGGAAGATCAATCAAATCATTTTCCCAGGGCTATTGAAAAACCAGCTTCGCTTCCTTCAAAAGAAAATTTTTATATCTACATCATGGCCGGCCAGTCTAATATGGCGGGGCGTGGATTTGTACAGCCGCAGGATACTATTTCATCCTCACGAGTATTTACATTAAACAGGAATAATGAATGGGTATATGCCAAAGAACCGCTTCATTATTATGAACCAATGAGAACTGGTCTGGATTGCGGGCTTTCATTTGGAAAAAAGCTGTCGGGACTATACGGAAAAAATATCAGCATCGGTTTAGTACCCTGTGCTATCGGCGGAAGTTCCATTGAGCAATGGCTGGGAGATTCTACCTATCGCGGCGTTGCTCTGTATTCAAATTTTTTAATGAAAGTAAAAATTGCGATGAAAGACGGAACTGTCAAAGGCCTGTTATGGCACCAGGGAGAAACCAATGCTTCGGGGGCTAATTATAAAAATTATAAACAAAAATTAGAAAGTTTTTTTGCAAAGCTGAGAAATGATATAGGGAACGCAGAGCTTCCCATCTATACCGGTGAGCTTTCTTCATTTTTAAACCGCACGACCAATCCATTTGCTGACTCGGTAAACAAAGACTTGCATGATTTATCCGCCTCAATGAAAAATATGTATGTGATCAAAACCGGTGATCTTACTCCGAAAGCCGATACGATTCATTTTGATTCACGTTCACTGCGCATCATGGGCGAACGATTTGCAAGGGCAGTAATTAAAACAAAATAATCTTGCCTAACTTCATATTTGGCGATTTGCTTGTACATTAATGAAAGAAAATTCAAACTATTCCCGCCGGCATTTTATTAAATCTTCCGGGAGTATCAGTGCCGGGTTCATGTTAAGCGGGTTGATAAGCAAAATCCCGGGTGATCAAATTTCAGGTCATAGAATTCCTTTGTATGCACACCTATGGGTATATGCAAGCAGGTACCCTCCCGATTGGAATTGCACACCTATACTAAATGATGTTTTTAGTGATTTGAAATATGCCGGTTTTGAAGGAGTAGAATTAATGGAAATTATTCTACGGCAGGATGGCTCGGGACAAAGATTAAATGATCTCATTGGCAGGTATTCACTACCTGTGACCGGTAGCTCTTATTATGCCGACATGTGGAATAAAAATAAGCAACAGCAAATTTTAGAAGATGTGGAATTAATCGTTGAACGATTACATTCAGCGGGCGGCAATATGCTGGGTATAACAGTTGGTGATGCAAAACATATAAAAACAGAAGATGAACTGGATGCACAAGCCGAAGTGTTGAAAAAAATTATTGTTGTGTGTGATAAAAATAAGGTTGAACCCAATTTGCATAATCATACATTCGAAGTTGTAAATGATATGCATGATCTGAAAGGAACGCTGAAAAGAATTCCGGGGATAAAACTGGGACCAGATCTGAACTGGCTGGTGCGTGGTGGTATTGATCCTGTTTGGTTCATTAATACTTATAGTAAGCAAATTGTATTCATGCATATCCGAGACCAGGATGCGGCAGGCAAATGGACAGAAACAGTTGGCGAAGGTGTTACCGATTTTAATGCAATTGCGAAAGCTTTGAAGAAAATTAATTATAATGGAAAAGCCGCCGTTGAATTAGCATTTGATAAACCTCCTGTTCATTCATTAAAAGAAGACTGGAAGAAAAGCAGGAAGTATGTGAAGGAAGTTTTTGGATGGTGAGAAGAATTTCACGCAAAGGCGCAAAGAAAAAATAAGCAAGAACATGAAAATGGATCTTACTATATAATCTCTGTGCGACTTTGCGATGGCCTGGCGCCTTCGCATGAAATAAAAAGCTGAATAGAATTACTGCGGTCGAAACAAAATAAAATACTCTCAATGGGATTCGGAGATACATTAAGTACGCCAAACATTAATTCAAAAGGGAACGATCAAAATTCTTTTGATGCAATTGTGATTGGTTCTGGCATGACAGGTGGCTGGGCAGCAAAAGAGCTTTGCGAAAAAGGCCTAAAGACACTTGTATTGGAACGTGGCAGAAATATAGAACATATAAAAGATTATTCAACTGCCACACTTGCTCCCTGGGAATTGAAACACCGCAACAGACTGACGGCTGAAATGATCAAAGAAAATCCCATTGTCAGCAGGTGCTATGCTTTTAATGAAGGCACGCAACATTTTTTTGTAAAAGATAATGAGCATCCTTATGTACAACACAAACCATTTGACTGGATAAGAGGTTACCAGGTAGGTGGTAAATCATTGTTATGGGCGAGGTGGACACAACGATGGAGTGATCTGGATTTTGAAGCGAACGCAAAGCAAGGTATTGGCGTGGATTGGCCGATCCGTTATAAGGATATTGCGCCATGGTATTCTTATGTAGAAAAATTTGTCGGCATTGCTGGTAATAAAGATGGTATTCCTCATTTGCCTGACGGTGAATTTATGCCGCCAATGGAAATGAATTGTATTGAAAAACATTTTAAGAGTGCTGTCGAAGAAAGTTATCCGGGCAGGCATGTGATCATTTCAAGAACAGCGAATCTTACAAAGGGATTAAATGGAAGAGGACCTTGTCAATACAGGGACCTTTGTTCAAGGGGTTGTCCTTTCAGTGGATATTTTAGTAGTGTGTCGGCTTCACTACCTGCAGCAAATGCAACGGGAAATCTTACCTTAAGACCTTTCTCTGTCGTCCATTCTATTATTTATGATGATAAACAAAAGAAAGCAACCGGTGTTCGGGTAATTGACGCAAATACGCTTAAGATGACTGAGTATTATGCAAAAGTTATTTTTCTGAATGCAGGCACAATCAATACAACCTTAGTATTACTCAACTCAACTTCAAAAACGTTTCCCAATGGATTAGGAAATACGAATGGAGTATTAGGACACTACCTGATGGATCATAATTACCGTGGCACTATGGGCGGGGAACATGATGGATTCCGTGACCAATATTATTATGGACGAAGACCTACAGGGATTTACATTGCCCGCTTCAGGAATGTAAATAAGGATGTACAGAAAAATTTCATTCGCGGCTTTGCTATTGCTGCAGGAGGTTATCGTTCTACAGGAAATGCTACAGATGACGCTATTGGCGCAACATACAAGGAACAATTATCGGAACCCGGTGCATGGGGAATGTGGATGACCGGGATGGGAGAATGCCTTCCTTATTATGAGAATAAAATAACATTAAGCAAGGATAAAAAAGACAAATGGGAAATACCGTTGGTTGAAATAGATTGTGAATACAAGGAAAATGAATTGAATATGCTGAAAGATATATTAACTACCGGGGCTGAAATGCTTGGGAAGGCGGGTTTTAAAAATATTTATGCACGGGATGCTGAATCTGCACCTGGCCTGGGAATTCATGAAATGGGAACTGCACGGATGGGTAAGGATCCGAAGACATCCATATTAAATGAACACAACCAGGTATGGGATGTAAAAAATGTATTTGTTACTGACGGTGCATGCATGACTTCGAATGCCTGTCAAAATCCTTCGATCACTTATATGGCATTAACTGCAAGAGCTGCGGATTACGCAGTTGATGAGTTGAAGAAAGGAAACCTTAAATAACTTATAGACGAATTTTACAATTCTCTAAGAAGCTGCCTACAGAGGTTTCAGTAATTTACATTAAAAATAATCCAAATGAAAAAAAGCATTATCATCCTCTGTATACTTATAGCTTTTAAAAGCAATGCCCAGGACACAACTATGGTAGAGCAGTATTGCGAAGTGGTCGCCACTCCCCGCATCCTCAGCAACAGGGTAACCATCGACGTTGATTACGGAGAAGAAAGAAGTTTATGGAAAGATAACAGATTGAAAGATGAAACCGGCAGGCTGGTAAAATTCAATACACTTGTAGATGCATTAAATTTTATGGGAAGGAATGGCTGGAAGCTTGTAAATGCCTTTCCGGCTTATGCATCAAACAACTCTGCACCCGTTTACCATTATGTATTCAGAAAGGAATTTTTCCGAAGGGATACTGGTCAATAATTGAATAAAATATGTTTTGCCCCTAAATCCTTTCTGCACGCTGCAGGTTTGTTATACTTTCAAATTCATCATTAAGTTTTGAAGTTAATCGTTCAAATATTTTAAAATATTTATTATAAACAACATGATTTTGCCTGTCTGGTTTATAGCTTTCAGGCATTACGACAGTCTTTGCCGCTTCATCAAGATTTTTATAGATACCTATTTCAATAGCACTTAATAAAAATGCACCAAGCCCGATGCTGTCACTATGTTTGCTTACATTCAATGGTTTATTGAAAATATCAGCTATCATTTGGGCACAAAAAGGAATCGATGCAAAGCTTCCGTTTATGGAAAGACTTTTGATAGTGCGTCTTTCTTCTAAAGTTTTTCCAATACTATATATTTCGTAGAGAATTCCCTCAATAGTAGCCCTGATAAAATGTTGTCTTCCATGATTTATGTTTAATCCAAAATATGTTCCTCTTGCATTAGCATTCCAGATAGGAGCTCTTTCACCCAGTAAATACGGAAGAAACAATAAACCTTCGGAACCCACAGAAACTTTCGATGCTTCATGCATTAACGTTTCCATGCTATGCTCAATATCGAATGGATTTTTAAAATCACCAAACTGTTTGGCAAACCATTCAAAGATCACTCCGCCATTATTGGTAGGCCCTCCGGACACATAACAGTTTTCGGTAAGCAGGTAGTTGAAGAACCGTTGCTTTTCATCCTGCAATACTTTTTTTCCAACTACTCTTACTGCGCCGCTGTCTTCAATAGTTATAGTCGCTTTTCCTTCACCCCATACGCCTGCCCCAAGTGTAGCAAGACAACCATCACTCGAACCAATTATTATTTTCACACCGGCAGGCAGCCCCAGCGAAGTTTGATAAGCCTTACGAAGTTTTCCGGGAGAATAAAATACGGGAACAAGGTCCGTCAATCTACTCGCCTTAATACCTGCATAATTTAAAGCGTCAGGCTCCCAGTTTAACGTATGAATATTCAATAATCCTGTTGCAGACGCCATACTATAGTCAGTAAAATATTCGCCGGTCAGCTGCTGAATGATATAGCTTTTAATAGAAAGGAATTTAAAAGCCTTTTTAAATCTTTCCTTGTCATTATTCTTGAACCAGGTAATCTTAATTAACGGTGACATCGGGTGAATAGGAGTGCCGGTAGCCGTATAAATTTTTTTGCCCAATGATGAACCTTTCAGTTTTGCAGCTTCTTTTTTCCCTCTGTTATCGGACCATGTGATCGCATTACCCAGGGGAGCACCATTATTATCAATCGCCAATACACTATGCATTGAAGCGCTGAAGCAAATGCAGATCACTTTATGTTTTTGCGGATGTATTTTTTCATTCAATAAATTTTTCAACACATACAGCATTGTAATAAACATTTGCTCAGGATCCTGTTCACTGTAATCAGGTTGGGAATGAAAAGTAGGATACGATCCTTTCATTGATGCAATAAGATTACCCGTGAGATCGAAAGCAAATACTCTTACGGCATTTGTTCCTAATTCGATAGTGATAACGCATTCCATGATGATAAGTATTAAAATTATTTTTTGGGGAAATTATTTTTCCTGAACTCACTTGGCGTATAGCCCGTCAATTTTTTAAATGTTGTTGAAAAATGCTGAGATGAATAAAACCCGGTATCCAGGGCAATTTCAGTTACATTGCTCTCCGGTTTTTTTAATAATTTGATTGCTTCTGATATCCTGATATTGATCAAATAGTTGATTGGCGAAAACCCTGTATAGCTCTTTACTTTTTCGTTGAATGCCGTTGTACCAAGACCAACCAATGCAGCCATTTCTTCGACTGTCCATTGATAGGAAAGGCTTTTGCGTAATGTTTCTTCCAGCTTCATAAATGTCTGAGGAAAATCACGACCCGAATTGCTTTGACGTGTAAGCTGGCGGGTAATAAGAATAAACAATTCATCGATCAGTTGATTTACTCTCGTCACATAACCGATTTCCTGTCTGAACAATTCATTTTTTATAGTATCGATAAGAGTTCCCGCTTCCTTTAATTTTAATAGAACCATCCGGTTATTTAATAATAATATTTTCCCGATGGCCAGGCTTTCGTTTTCAGAAAGACTGCTCCATTTTCCCGGTAACATTTTGCCGGAAGGCTCCAGCTTATCTATTTTAATATTTATCCAGGTAAGTGTACCAATATCAAGAAAGCCTTTACCTCCGCCAAATCTTTGGCCAGGAAGTATGAGTGCTACATCACCCGGATAAAGAATATGATGCTCGTCATGGATCACCCATTCAAACTTACCATCGATAATATAATAAATGCGAATACTTTCAGTAGTAGTTTCATGTAAAGAATTCAATTGGATCGAATTGTTCTTACGCAAAGCAATTTCAACAATATGAGGAAAAAGTTGTAATTCCGGTGAAGATCCCTGTTGCAGTATAAATTGATTCATTCAAGCCTCGTTGATTTTAAAAGTACAAAGTGTTAGCTTATAAAAAAAGCCGGAGAAAATGTTGATATAGCGCAGCGATTTGAAAATCTTGCTGCTCTAACAATTGGATAGCTATTATATTTGTTTAAAAAGTATTTGTACAAGATTCAACACCGGCCTTTATTGGAAGTTTTTTCCCGGAAAGTTTGGATATTTTGCAATACTTGTTGAATTCTGATATCCTTTGCCGACCGAAGTATTTTATCCTTTCAAAATAAAACTGCTATATGAAAAAAAAACGAATGCAAGGGGATTTCCCTGCCATTAACAAACTCTTTCTTTTCTTTTCCTTACTATTTTTTTCAACCAGTGCTTTTGCGCAAACCGTAACAGGTAAAGTCTCCGACGAAAACGGAAAAGGTATTGAATCAGTAAGTGTCACCGTAAAAGGTGCTGCATCTGGTGCCAGAACGGATGCATCAGGCTTATACAGAATAACTGCTGCTTCAAATGCCACTCTCGTTTTTTCTTCTGTTAGCTACACGGGGCAAGAGATACAAGTAAATGGTCGTAATGTAATAGATGTTGTTTTAGTCAACAGTTCTCAAAGCCTTGGAGAAGTTGTAGTAACAGCCTTAGGTATAACAAAACAAGCAAGAGGATTAGGTTATTCGGCAACAAATGTTAAGCCCGGAGATCTTACGATAAACAGAACGCCAAATGTCATAAATGCTTTACAAGGTAAGGTAGCTGGTCTTAATATTTCATCAATGACTACTGGTCCGGGAGGTACTTCCAAAATTCGTATCCGCGGACAATCATCGCTGGGTGGTGGAAGCACCCCACTAATTGTTGTAAACGGTGTACCTATTGACAGAGGTAACTTCAATAGTGGTATGAGTCTCGGCGGCAGTACTAACGGAAGTACTGTCGGTGTAGCCGGCGGTGGAGTTTATTCAGACGGAGGTGATCCTTTTT
>JGI24806J26614_1000041_pt1 | contig 20652 bp, 18 predicted proteins | sample Kansoi200umMDA_FD_26614 | JGI IMG/M metagenome (IMG submission 26614)
AAAAATGGTTGAGAGAGAATTCGCAGACCTAAAGAATTGTAGATCGTGATGGAAGCATCGTTATACAGTTGCTCTTTTGTTTCAATGATGATGTGATCGCCGGCAGGATTGGGATAGATTGAACATCCTACGGTGACCACATTTTCAATTCCTGAAAAAAGAGACAGCAGAGAGCAATTGTAGTGAGGATTCTTGTAGTATATGGAATCTCCCTGCAGGTAACAGTAAAGCGTATCAGTTCCAAACCAGGGTCCATGCTCATATAATCCTTTTTGAATGCTCCCGATTCCCTGAATAAGCGTGTCAATACCATTGAAAAAAATAGTATCATACGCTACAATCTGAGCCTTTCTTGCACCATCCGGGAAGCTTATCCAAGTGGTATCAATGATTATTTTATGATCCCAACCAGGAATGTAAAAAGACGTGTAAACTGGAATCTCGTCCCCAATTTTTATATTAAAGTCATAAATTGGTTGCTCATCTAAGTATTGTCTCAAGAATATTTTCCCGCTGCTATCCCTTAAACCACCAAAATATTTATCGCCTCCTGTGGCCACAAGGTTTTCGTATGGTGGAGGAGGATCTCCCCAGGGTACTAGTTGATTTTTGGATCGTTCAGTAATGATTTTATACGTGAATCCTTCTATAATGGTATCCTCACCTGTTAGCGTCAATTGATAATCAGTATAGCTGATAAATTGGGGGCCGGTAGGGCCCACTGAACGTGCCCTCCAGATAGCGCCCTCAGCAAAGGGGATGTATTGTTGAGCATAAAGATGAAAAGAAACAAGAAGCAAAAACACGACAGGCAGAAGGATGTTATTTTTCATAGGTTAATGGTTACCCACAATAAATATCCTGCATAAAAGCAGCTAAGATATTTGATTCTTTTCGGGCACACAAAAGACAACTTGATGTTATTTATTGTTTGCTTTTCACTTTTGGAGCGCCTACTGTGGCCGAAGGGCTTTTAGCTTATAATGGGCAGACGTGCCAGAGTATTACATGCTAAGTAAACTTTTCAATAGTGCTTTTCAAATGAGGATATTCTTCGATCAGCATTTGTCTTTTTGCCAACTCAAAATCTGAAAAATCAAAGCCGGGAGCTACTGTACAACTCACCAACGAATACCCGATATCATTTTTAATTTTAGCAGCGAACCATGTGTTTGCAGGAATACCTGCCTGGGGAACTTCTCCCTGCTCAATATTATTGCCCATAAGAATAGTAGTTACCTGGTTGTTTTCAATCAAAATAATTTCAAGGGGCGCTCCCTGGTGAAAAAACCAGCGTTCATCGGACCTGATCCGATGCAAATGGGATTTATCTTCATTTTCCAGCAAGTAGTAGATGGCAGTGCTTACGGACCTGTTATTCCCATCAGCAGTAACTATTGACAAATTGGATCGGTATGTTTCTTTGTAAAATCCGCCTTCGGGATGCGGCTTCAGCTGAAGCAGGCGAATGAGGTCTTTCGAATCCATAGGTTCGTTTAATGTTTATCCAGCCTTACGAAGCCGTCGGCACTCCATTCTTCGCTGCCTACTCCATGGTGGACAAAGAACAAGCCTTCCGGATCATACTTCGTTTTCACGGCTGCCAACCTCGAATAGTTATTGCCCCAAAAAGATTGCTGCCAGTTCTTTTCAAAAAAATCACTTTCTGAAACATAGGATCCAGCATTGGGTGCAACCTTCTGCAGCTCATCCATGGCCATGGTGATCTTTTTTGCGTCCTTGCGTGCTGCCACCAAATCTGGCGCTTCTCCGGGCATTCCGGGATAAGATGGTGGCTCGTCGTCAGCAATAATCACCAGGGCGAATGCATCAAGCACAGCCGGATTCATGGCTGTATCGCGGGCTGCAGCAATTTCTTCTTCAGGCGCTCCTGCCAGACCTTTATTGAAATGCAATGATACTGTCCAGTGACGGGAGGCAGCAAACAGTGCTTCCGCAAGAACATTTTCTTTTCCTTCTTTCAAAAGAGAAACCGGTAACCATGCCGATTTATAACCGTGCCAGAAGGCTCCTGCTTCGCCTTCATTGCTGGCCCAAAATATATTTTCAGGTGAGGCGCCGGCACGATCATCAGTAATAATGACTTGAGGATAGTTCTTGTTTATAAAATCAGGGTCCCAGAAATGCTGTGCAGGCACGTCAACCGTCATTAGCGGTTGTTCAAAAGAATATTCTTCCGGTGACGTGGCCAACCAATCCAGCAAAGGCTGCCATGTATTTTTTGCCTGCTGTAATTCCAGTCCCTGGAATACCATGGATATGTTTATAAGGTTATTTGACCTGAAACCCATTTGCTCTCCCCAATGAGGATTCAGCAGTTTCTCACGATAAAAGCCTAATATCCGTGCAATCAATTTGTGAAAGGCATCGTCGGAAGAAGCTTTGATGGTGGCGAATACGGCACCAAAGTTTTTGGGAAGCTCCCTGGTTCGCAATGTCAATTGTGTCACCACGCCAAGACTTCCTCCACCACCACCTTTAAGACCCCAGAAGAGATCGGGATTGGTACAGGCATTGGCAATACGCACTTCGCCATCAGCGGTCACAATCTCTGCCTCCAACAATGCTGCGGCAGCCATACCATAATTTTTAGAAAAACTGCCGAAACCACCTCCTTGAATAAGTCCGGCGACGCCTACTGTAGCACATCCACCACCCTGAACATACCGGCCTCCTTTTGTGGTTACTGCGTTATAGGTGTGCATCCATACCGACCCTGCGCCAATGGTGACGGCAGGTACAGCATTCTGCTTGCCCTCGCATCCTTTGGCCACAAAAGTTTCATGCAATGTGATCCTGTTCATGGCACGTGTCCAGATGAGCAATGAGTCCTCTGAATTGGACGTGCCCTTATAGCTGTGACCGCCGCCCTTCACTACCAGGCGCAGGTTATTTTCTCTGGCAAAATTCACCGCAGCCACTACATCAGCAGTATTTGCTGCTTCCACAACGAAGGCGCTTGGTTTGGAAGACCAGGCATCGAGCCAGCCGGATGATTGAGTGAGTTCTGGCGTATCTCCGATGTAATATGGATTTTTTAGTTCTTTAAGAATTTCCCGGCAGGCTGCACTGTCGGGATTGCTCTGGCAGGCGGCAAATGGCGATTCAAGTTTACGCAAACGTCCGCCCACCTGAGTTTTCAGGTTGTTCCAGCTTTCAGGTGAAGGCCATTGAGGATCTTTCGGACGCACCCGCTTTATAGTACGACTTGGCAGCACAGGTCGGTAGACCCATGAATTCCTTTCTGCCACCCAGGTGGATATCGCTGGAAGGGCCATCATACTTTTCAGGAAGAGTCGGCGAATCATCGGTTGAAATATTTAATCGACGATTGAAAGTAATTAAAATTCTGTGGGAGAGGGTGTGATATAAATAGGGGCGTAAGACAAAGTCGTTTCATTGAAATTAATATAAGTCGCTGCATCACCCATTAAATAAATCAAAGAATGTGATTGGCTAAAATTAGGAAATGTCACCCGCGTGGCTCCCTCGCAGGGAGCACCTTCCTCCATAGCTTTCATTGTAACTTGCTTGTTGGAATTAAGTGAGGCAAAACAGCAAATGTCCACAATAGAGAAATCAATGAGTTAAGCGAGAGATCGGGATGATCTTGTAATTTATAAGTGCTGAAAAGTGTTGTACACCCTAAAATAGGTCGTGATGAAGATTTTTAGCACTCTTGAGTCAAATGAAATTTGCTATTTAATTCTCTCTGAAACATTATACCAGTTCCATTCCCAGGTTTTACCATTGTCAGGAGAAAAAGCCTGGCTCCATACAGGACGGTCCGTATCGCGTGCATCCCAGCGAAACATCACAATGATATTTTTTCCATTGAAAGTATCTTTGGTAAAAAAATGTCCCACATTATTTTCAAATGAGCCTACCACAGGTGGGTCCAACACACCAACGTTACTGGCTACCCAGTAGAGGCTCCACAACCTTGTTTTCGGATTAAATAATCTCAGTGTAACACCTTCAAAAAGTTTTCCTTCCAGGCCCGGCATTTCAGTGGTGGAGTAAGTATCCATATCGGCAGTGCCACTTAATATTTTATGGTTTTCATCATAAGAAACAAATTCTGTCCAGTCTTTACAATTTTCCAATCTCTTATTTAACCTGCGATTGTACATTTTCCATTTCCCAACCAAAAAATCAAAATCATTTGTTGATGAACCAGGTGACGCAGTAATCATTAATTCGCCATTTGCATCGAAGTTTAGTTTGGGTATCGCCAGGGTGGTATCCGTGGTGAGAACAACTTTTTGCGCCTGACTGATGGTACAAATGGTCAGGAAGAAAATGGTGATTAAGTATTTCATAAGACTGGGTTGACCTGTTTGCAGAGTTTTATTCCTTCCGCGCAACAGCAATAATGTGCGGACTTATGGCCATCAGATCTTCATCCGATTCCACGATTCTGATGGTCTGTAACAGCTTTTCCATATAAGTTGAATCTTTCAATTTTTCATTGAAGTTTCTGGTGATCCAGCCAAAGCTTTCAATCGCGATAAGCTTTTCGAATTTCAATCCGCTGTCAGCAATTTCTGTTATTATTTCCTTTGGCTTGTGGAAGTATGCAGTAGTGAAATATTCCAAATTATCTGTTTCGTTCAAATGAATACCCGTTTTCAGGTCATCTTTCAGTAGCTTGAAGAATTGATTGTCAATCACAAGGTCTCTCTGAAAGCCATCAAAGAGAGAAGCAAAACGTGAAATAACAGCACATAGTAATATCCCACCTGGTTTTAATACTCGCTTTGCTTCTGATAATGCTTTAATTCTTTGCTTCTGCTCAGTGAGGTGATAAAGAGGACCGAACAACAAGACTAAATCAAACAGATCATTGGAAAAATTAAGATTAAGGGCGTCTCCTGTTTCAAATTTATCCAGCATTACCCCAGTGGCTTCAGCATGTTTCCGGACCAGTTCGATATTTTTTGGAGACAAATCTACCAGGGTAACATTGTGTCCTTTTTTCTGAAGCCAAAAAGAATAATATCCGCCTCCTCCACCGATGTCTAAAATTTTAAGATTATCTTTTAAGATATCGCTCAATGATTTCCTTTGCTCTTATTCCTTCAAGTTTAAATCCTTCCAGTTCGAGGCGATTGGCTTCGATTTCATGCGCATAATAACCCTGGATTTTAGTTCTATCCATTCAATAGGATTAATAGCATGATCGGTAATAAGTAATTTCCCATCCAACTTTTAGGGGAACTAATTCCAAGTTTAATAAACGAACTTCTACGCCATATTATTTATTACTTCATCACCAAATTCGGATGTCTTTAGCAATGTAGCTCCTTCCATTAACCGGTGAAAATCATAGGTCACCCGCTTTGCTGCAATGGATTTTTCTATGCCGCTATATATGAGGTCAGCCGCTTCAGTCCAGCCCAGATGTTCCAGCATCATTGCGCCGGAAAGAATCACAGAGCCGGGATTTACTTTATCCTGGTTGGCATATTTCGGAGCCGTTCCATGTGTAGCTTCGAAGATGGCATGGCCGGTTACATAGTTGATATTCGCGCCGGGTGCTATTCCAATACCTCCCACTTGTGCAGCCAGGGCATCAGAGAGATAATCGCCATTGAGGTTAAGAGTGGCAATCACATCAAAATCTTCCGGACGAGTAAGAACCTGCTGCAGCGTGATATCAGCAATCGCATCTTTAATTAATAACTTACCGGAGGTAATGGCTTCTTTTTGTTCCGCATTCGCTGCATCTTCTCCCTTATCTTTTTTTGTACGTTCCCATTGCGCCCAGGTATACGTTTTATCTCCGTATTTCTGTTCCGCAACCTGATAACCCCAGTCGCGGAAAGCTCCTTCGGTAAATTTCATGATATTACCCTTGTGAACAAGTGTTACAGATTTTCGCTGATGCCTGATTGCATATTCAATGGCTGCTGTCACCAAACGCTGGGATCCAATGCGGGACACAGGTTTAAAGCCAATACCCACACAAATTTCCGGGTTATCCTTCAGCTTTGCCATTTTCAAATATTCCTTCCCGCGTTTCTTATCACCAAACCTGATTTTTCCATATTCATTAGGAAAATATTTTTTAAGAAACTTCAACACCTTTTCTGATTCAGGAGTCGCGCCTGCATATTCAATACCTGCATAAATGTCTTCCGTGTTTTCGCGAAAGATGACCATGTTCACCGCTTCAGGCCGTTTTACGGGAGAAGGAACACCATTAAAATATCGTACAGGACGAAGACAAACATAGAGATCCAGGATTTGACGCAACGCCACATTTAATGAGCGTATACCACCACCCACAGGAGTAGTCAATGGCCCTTTAATTCCAACTAAATATTCTTTAAAGGCATCGAGGGTTGCATCCGGCAACCAGTTATTCGTTTGGTTGAATGCTTTTTCTCCGGCTAAAACTTCCTTCCAGAAAATTTTCTTCTTTCCTTTAGATGATTTCTCCACGGCTGCATCCAGTACTCGCGACGCGGCGCGCCAGATATCGGGGCCGGTGCCATCTCCTTCTATAAATGGTATAATGGGATCATTGGGAACTTTAAGCTTCCCGCGGCTCATTGTAATTTTTGTTCCTTCCATAGGTATGTATCGTTTGGTTTGTTTTCGCTAAAGCAGGACGGAGAAATTATAGTGACGTCCGGTTGGTGGTTATGGAGTCAAAGATACATGGATTTGATACTTCCGGAATTGAAACTTATTAGGAATATCTTCTTTTCACAAATAATTAGCCTTCATACATTTCCTTAAACAGTTGCGGGCTTATGGTAAATATCCTGAATGAAACATCCACTCCACAGATTGCTTAACTGGTAAATTTATTTCCAGGGTACGTCAATGCCCTTCAATGGTAATTTTCTTCGTGACGAACCCTTTATCGGTTTCAATTTGAAGGTAGTAAATTCCTGAAGGAAGAGCAGGCAAATCAATTCTCACAGAATTATTTGGCATTACTACTTCTTCGTTTGTTAGAATTTCTTCACCAATAACATTCAGCAAACGTCTTGAATAGATTGCCACCCCGTCGTTTGCAAGAGTAATATAACCCGATGCAGGGTTCGGTGAAATATGAATCGGCTGATCGATGGAAGCAATACTTGAAATTCCCGTGACGATGTCTATAGTTTGACAGATGGAATCACCTTGCTGACATGAAGAATCGAATATGGAAAGACAAACCAGGTAAATCCCTGAATTAGGATACGTATGAACCGGATTTTCTTCAGTGCTGCTTGTGCCGTCACCAAAATTCCAGAGGTAAGAAACTGATCCACCGCTCACAGAAGTATTTGTAAATGTAACTACCAGGTTCGCCGCAGAATTACTAAACCCGGCAACAGGAGTTGTTACGACCTCTACCTGTGTGTCATACGAGTTGGTGCAACCAAAGCTGTTCGTGACAGTGAGCACTACATCGAATGTTCCTCCGGTTGTGTACGTATGTACCGGATTTTGATCGGTTGAAGTTCCACTATCACCAAAATTCCAGTCCCAGTTGGTAATCGTTGCGCCCGATCCGGCAAACGACTGATCAACAAAATCAAGTGGAGCATTCACGCAAATAGCTGTTTGTGTGGGTTGAAACTGAGCCGCCGGTGGTTCATTGATAGTTATTTCTGTACTTACAGTATCCGAACATCCATTTGAGTTGCTTACAACAAGCTGTACGGTGTAGGTTCCGGGATCGAGGTAAGCATAGGTGGGTGATTGCGTACTGGCAACTGATCCATCACCAAAGTCCCAATTCCATGAGGTGAGAGTACTGCCGGGTGCTGTGATTGTTTGATCATTAAAGATGACGTCTGCAGATGGACAGCCTGAAAGGGGAGTAACACTAAAGCTTGCAACGATACATCCTCCGGCAGCAGAATCGGTGCATGTTGAAAATGCTGATGTGTTACCAGACGTATCGGTCGCTGTTGCTGTGAATTTTTGTGTAATGGGCCCGTTATAAACGAAGCTGCCGGCCGGCGTTGCTGTGACTGAAGCAAAGAAAGTTTTTCCTTCACAATACGTGCAGGAATCATCATAATATAATTCCACAGTACTATTGGGCTTTGCGAAACCCGCTATGCCCGCTGAAGTGACAATGGCCAGCTGCGGTGGCTGTATACCAGTGTTGGCGCTATTCAAGACTATACCACCTGAACCGCTTACCTGGGAATTGCAGTAAATGTTATTGTGTGTAATAGTATTTTGCAGACAGGTCCCATTTTGAAAAGTAATAGCCTCTTGTGCGTTATAAGCAATAATATTGGGTTCTGATAAAGCATCGCCTCCAATAAGGTTATTAGATGATCCGAATAAAAAGCTAATTGCAACGGTGCCATTACCCATCGGTGTTGTTCCCGTAGCATCGACACCTATGAGGTTGCCCTGTATCTTTGAAAGATGGAATGCTCCGTAAATTGCAGAAAAGATGTTTCCGGAAATCACGTTCTTTTCAAATGAAGAGTCTCCCCCGATCTCAATATTTGAATTTAATCCGGTCGCATAAATGCCATATTGATTTGGTATTGCAGCAAGGCCGCTGACGCTCGTACCAATGTAGTTACTGTTGAAATCTACACCCACGGCATTATCCAGATACACACCATAGTTATTGCCTGAAATAATATTATAGGCAGTATAGGTTTTGCCACCAATACTAACCGCAAAGGAACTCGAGACTTCAATTCCATTGCCGGTAGCTCCTAATATACCCACTCCCGCTGTGTCAAGACCGATAAGGTTACTCTGCATCGCTGCATGATCAGTCAGCTCAATTTTGATGCAGGCATTGCTGCAATTATAAATCACATTCCCCTTGAGAATGGCACCAATTTTTGCATAAGGATTTTGAACAATAATGCCACTCTGGAATCCATTAATGCACATTCCGTAAATTTCACAGGAATCGGCCAGAACTGAGAAGCAACTCAATAATCCCGCACTCGTAGTAATTTGAATTTTTGCGAAAGTGATGCCAAAAGAGTTGCCTGCGGTTTGCGTAGTACCATCAATCATAACCTGCTCGGTCAAATTCGGTAATTCAGTAAGGAGGTTAATTGTTCTTCCGTTCACGCTGGAATGCGGGATATTAAAATAAATTGAATCTATTCCGGTACTGCTGTTCGCATCTGAAATTGCCTGCCTGAGTGAACCGGTTCCGTTATCAGCATTTGTAGTAACAGTGTAGAGTGTGGCTTGTACATGCTGAATCGCAAAAAGGCAAACGATTAGTACGACTGTAGTTTTCAGTTTCATGGTCTCGTTTTGTCGGTTTATAAAGAGTTATCAGTTTGAAATCAGAATTTTCTTCATCACTATTCCTTCAGGCGTTTCGATTTTCAAAAGATAGGTGCCTTGTGGCAAAGAGGGTAAGGGTACAGATAATGAATTGGGAGAAACATTTTGTGGCGATAGTAATGATGTTTTCTTCCCAATAATATCCATCAGCTCCAGCGATTTTATTTTTTCTGTAGACGGAATATTTTCGATCGTCAATACATCGGTGGCAGGATTTGGTGAGACCGTAATCAAATTATTTAAGGCGCTGATAACATCGTCAATTCCGGTGATTAATATGGTTTGGCAGAGGGTGTCGTTCAAATCGCAAGTGAAATCTATAACGATTAGGCAGACTTCATATGCACCGGTTGTGGAATAGGTATGCGATGGGTTGATCAGGCTGGTAGTATTTCCATCGCCAAAAGACCAGGCAAGGCCGAAATCAGTGCTTGATGCCGAGGTATTTTGAAAATTCACGGTCAGTCCATCGATCGAATACGTAAACTGGGCATCAGGTGCCAGCAGAATTTCTACATCCTGCGTCGCAGTGTCGCTACAACCGAAATTGTTGGTCACAATCAGTTGCACCGTATAGGTGCCTGTCGTGGTGTATTGGTAGATGGGATTCTGGTCCGTGCTTGTAGCTCCATTTCCAAAGTCCCACTGCCAGCTTGCGATAGAAGCACCCGATCCCGGGGTGGATAAATCAGTAAAAGGAACCGGATCAGGAGAACAATCTACCGTAGTCACACTGAAATCTGCAGTCGGACTCTTGTGAATGTGAATGATGGTACTATCACTGGAAATGCATCCATTGCTATTGATAACATTCAGTGTCACAGTATAATCTCCCACTGCGGTATAAGTGTGATCAAAGTCAGAAAAGAAAGAAGTACTTCCATCTCCCAGTTCCCAGTTCCAGGAGACAATAAACGACGTTCCCTGTGATACAGACTGATCATCAAAAAAAACAGGCTTCCCTTCGCAACCATCCACAGGCAAAGAGATTGCGGCAGTTACTCCATCGAGGATAACTACGACCTGAGAAGATGTATCAAAACAACTTTGAGAATTTGCAACTTCAAGATTCACCGTGTACGTGCCGGGAGTAGAGTAAGTGTGCGTAGGATTTGGCTGTGCAGATGTTTGGCCGTCTCCAAAATCCCAGCTCCATGAAACGATGGACGATCCGGGAATGGTAATGCTTTGATCAGTAAACTGCAATGGTGTAGCTACACACACGTCAAAGTCAGATATAGTAAAGGCTGAATTCACACACGTGGCAGTCGTGCTGTCCTGGCAAATGGCAAACGAGGATGAATTGCCAAAAGAATCATTTGCTGTCACGGTAACCTTTCCATAAATGGGAATATCATTAAAAACGAATACTCCTGTATTGTCAGGAAATGCAGTAGCGAGGTAATTATTTCCTTCGCATGTAGTACATGAGTCAGCCGTATACAAGTCTATTTCAAGGCCCGCGAAAGAGGTTCCTGTAATAACATCAGAACTGACCAAAACCAGGAATGGTACTGGTATGTCCTGGTTACCTCCATTAAGCACAATTCCTCCATCTCCGCCAAGCTGCCCGTTGCAGTACATGTGGTTACCACGCATGGAAATATTTTTTACTCCTGCATTCTGGAAGTAGATGGCTTCTTTTCCGTTATAGGCAATAATATTACCCGCAGTAGCTGTTTCCAGTCCGCCAATCACATTGTCGTGAGAGAGATCGCGCAAATAGATACCGTAATCGCCATTTCCGATCGCAAAGGTATGAGTGGCATCTGTCCCGATGTAATTCCCCTGGACGGTGGAAGAGTACATTTCTACATCAATTGCCCGTTGAAGATTTCCGGATATCAGGTTTGATTCCTTGGTAGAATCTCCTCCGATGGCAATATTATTTGAAGAAGTGCTTATTAAAATTCCTGTATAATTTGGAACGGCCGCTGATCCTGTGACATCAGTTCCGATATAGTTTCCCTGGATGTCCATATACTTGCAATTGGACAACTTGATCCCGACATTATTTCCAGAAATGAAGTTGCGTGCTCCTGACTGCTTGCCACCAATAGTTATCTTTTTGGAATTTTCAGCATAGATGCCATTAGCAAGAGGAGAGGTGCCAATATTTCCACTGGTATCTACTCCTATAAATGATGCCAGGATAGACCCTTGAATTACTTCAGAAATAGTCACACAGGCATCAGTGCAGTCATTTATAACATTTCCGAAATTGACAGCCCCGATTTTAAAATCACCAGCTAGCACCTGTATACCATCCACAAAATGGTTAATGTACAAGCCATAAATTTCGCAGGAGTCTGAAGCGAGTACCAATGCAGCGGAAACCAGGTCGGAAGAAGTAAGTTGAATCTTTGCGCTTGAAAGACCAATAGGATTTCCTGCAGTTTGGGTGGTAGCATCAATGGTCAATGGCCCAGTGATATCGGGAAGCAGAAAAAGAGAGTTGATGGTGATAGTTCTGTCGGCAATGCCGCTGAAAGGTATGTTGAAGTAGACGGAATCTCTGCCCGGATGATTATTTGCATTAAAAATGGCCTGGTTTAACGACCCGGTTCCGCTCACCTGGTTGTTAATAACATAATAAATATTACCGAAAGAAACCCTGGCAAATAAAAGCAGTATGACAAACGCGTAAACTTTTTTCATTAGGCTCCAATTTTTATAAAACCCGCGGCGAAGTTATTAAAACAAAATCACTGTAAAAGTCAGAGGTGCCGTTTTCCCTTGACTTCTTTGCTTGCATATTTATGACATTTACAGAAAACAGGAAAATTATTTGCTAATTCTGTATTTGACAGAATTACTTCAGGTTATTCTGTTTGAGTTCGTCAGCATGCAATAATAATGCCTTGAGCTTTTTACAATAGCTGTTTGGGGAAGGGCTACTGAAAGAAGAGTAAAATTACCGAATAAAATTTAGCATCTGTCACTTGTATAAACAAAAAGGGCTGCGGAAGCAGCCCTTGCATTTTAATTAATTTCTATTTATATGCCGAAGGCATAGAAGTATTGGCCAGGATAATCCGGATATCGCCCCTCTATCATTACGCCACCTTTCTTATTATCAAGAATGCTCTTCAAGTCATTTATATCACTCACAGACTTATTATCCACCTTAGTGATAATGAATCCTTCGCGCATATTCGTGTTACGGCTGAGTTTGCCATCTCCCAGCTTGGCAACCTTCACACCACCGCTCAATCCAAGCTCCTTCTTTTCTTTTGAAGTAAGGTTGATAAATTCAGCTCCAACAGCATCGATGAAAACGCTGTTTCCAACCACTTCGTCTTTTTTCAGGTAGGTGGTATTTCCCTCTTTATTCTTCAGCGTTACGTCTACTGACTTTTCTTTTCCGTCACGCAGGTAAGTAACAGCTACGTTATCACCCGGGTGAAAGCGTGAAACCTGTTCTTGTAATTCAGGGGAGGTATTTACTGATGTTCCGTTAATCTTTGTGATGATGTCACCAGCTTTCAAACCCGCTGCCTGGGCAGCGCTTCCTTCGTTTACAGAATCAACATATACTCCGCTGTAATCCTTCAGGTCGAGGTTTTTTTGCTTTGCCACATCGGGATTCAGTGTTGCAATGCGAACCCCAAGGAAACCGCGCTGTACCATTCCGAACTTCATCAGGTCATTTACCACCTTGGTGACTATGTTAACAGGCACTGCAAAAGAATAGCCCGCAAAAGTTCCTGTTGGCGTTGCGATGGCGGAGTTTATTCCAACCAATTCACCGTTGGTATTTACAAGCGCACCTCCGCTGTTGCCGGGATTAACGGCAGCGTCAGTCTGGATATATGATTCAACGGCACTGTTATCGTTATCCTTCGTGTGCAGGATATTGATGTTGCGTCCTTTCGCGCTGACAATACCGGCGGTTACCGTCGATTCAAGGTTAAATGGATTTCCAACGGCTAATACCCAATCTCCGATCTGCACGGAGTCGGAATTGCCGAAGCGAATGAATGGCAAACTACTCTCATCAATTTTCAATAAAGCCAGGTCAGTAGAGGGATCAGTGCCGATCACCTTCGCATCATAGCTTTTCTTATCAGCCAAAATCACTTCAATCTTGTCACCATTATCCACCACGTGATTATTGGTAACGATGTATCCATCTTCCGAAATGATAACACCGGAACCGGACGACTCAGAGGGCTGCTGTTGATAGGGCTGACCAAACGGGTTGAATTCGTCTCCAAAGAAATCGCGGAAAGGATTGTAGTTATTATCACGGGAAACATTACGAGGTGCATAGCTTGTCTTTATGTGAACCACTGCAGGGGTAGTAATCCTGGCAGGATAACGAAAGTCCACTGCTACTGGCATTTCTGCCGATGCGCTGTAACTTACAGGCGCGAACCTTGCTGAAGCTTGTTTTTCCTCAAACGTAACGGGCTGATCCTTGTAATCAAAATATCTATACGCCGCTATCGTAACGAGGGCACTAACGATGGCCACAAACATTGTGAGCCCGAGTTTTTTAAAATTCATAGTTCTGGATTTTTAAATGTGCTTTTGTCAAAAAATATGCCTTCAAAAACGAATGTATGACAGTAAAATTTCCATTGCAATTGGTTTAACGAAACTTTAACAGCCAATACACATTTTTCATTCACAAAATTAAGCCACTTAGACCACACCTGTACATCGAAATTTTGTTGACGATTAAGCATAGTTTAGACTGTAGATTTAGGAAAGTTGAATGAAACGCAGAACTTTGCGGCGAAACCAGAATTTATGAAGTTTTCATTCGAGAAATGGCATGGAGCAGGCAATGATTTTATCCTCATAGATAATCGCCAGATGAAGTTTCCTGCCGAACAAAAAACCATTGCCCAATGGTGTCACCGGAGGTTAGGTATTGGTGCCGATGGATTAATCCTGGTTCAAAATCATCCCGACTTTGATTTTGAAATGATTTATTACAACGCGGATGGCAAACTTGGTTCCATGTGCGGAAATGGTGGCAGATGTGCGGTCATTTTTGCAAAGCAATTAGGTATAATTCGTCAGTCCGCGACTTTTATGGCATTCGATGGAGTTCATCACGCCGTATTTACACGTGATGATATAATTAAATTATCAATGAATACCGTGAATGACGTAAAGGAGAATGAAAGTTATTTTATCCTTGATACAGGCTCACCACATTACGTTAAGTTCGTAGATTCCGTAGCAGAACTGGATATGGTTGCCGAAGGAAAGAAGATTCGATACAGCAAAGAATACCGTGAAAAAGGTATCAATGTAAACTTTGTTCAGGTAAAGGGTGAAGAACTCTGGATGCGAACCTACGAACGGGGAGTGGAAGATGAAACCCTGTCGTGCGGTACAGGAACGGTTGCCGCAGCGATAGCAGCTGCTGTCAAACTTAAAAAAGTTAGTGGTGAACAATCGTATCCCGTGCATGCCCTGGGCGGCGACCTGGTTGTTTATTTTAAACGGGAAGCGCCGAATTTATTCGCGGCAATATATCTTGAGGGGCCGGTTGCATTTGTTTATCGGGGAGAGGCAGAAATCTGACTCAAGTCTTGCTTTTTTCTTTTTATCCCATCCGAAATCCGTGTAAGAACTCTTTTATGTTCATTTTTCTTTTGCCTTCTAACTGCAGCTCTTCTATTTCGATAAACCCTTTATTTGCAGTAAACCGCAAAAAAGTTTTCCCGTCAGAAACCATTTCGCCCGGATATAATGAATGGTTTTCTATTATTTTTTTAGCTGAAAAAATTTTCAAGGTTTTTCCATTTAGGGAAGTAAATGCAGCAGGGTAAGGTGAGAGTCCACGAATCTGGTTGTATATTATGTTCACGTCCTGTGTCCAGTCAATTAGGGAGTCTTCTGTATAAATTTTCGGAGCCTTTTTTATGTCAATGATCTTCGGTTGTTCTAATGGCGAAAGCTTTCCACTTTCAATGGCTTGAACAGTTTTCAAAACCAGCTCTGCACCTACGTTTTTCATTCTGTCATGGAGTTCTCCTGCAGTTTCGTTCTCACCAATCAAAACTTTTTCATTGAAGATAATTTTGCCAGTGTCAATTTCATGCTGAAGAAAAAAGGTTGTGAGCCCCGTTTCAGTTTCTCCATTCATAATCGCGCGGTTTATGGGTGCTGCACCCCGATATTGGGGTAACAAGGAAGCATGTAAATTAAATGTTCCCAGTTGGGGAAGCTGCCAGACCACATCAGGAAGCATTCTGAATGCCACTACTACTTGTAAATCTGCATACAGTGATTTCAATTGCGCAAGAAAGTTTTCGTCTTTCAACTTTGGAGGCTGCAAAATATTCAGGTTATGTTCGAACGCAAATTTTTTAACAGGAGATTGCTGCATCTTTAAACCTCTTCCTGCTGGTTTATCCGGAGCTGTAATTACTCCAACAATATTGTAATGGTGGCGCCACAAGATCTCCAGTGAGGGAACTGCAAATTCCGGTGTGCCCATGAAGACGATTCGCAAAGAGTTCATTGTTGAAATGGTAGTTATCTATTTTGTTGTATCCACCCCCAACCCCTCCAGGGAGGGGAGCACTCCGTCCAGTATTCAACTGCTCTATTCAAAATCTTTATACAATAAATATTTTTTTCTGATCTGTTTAAACCCGGACAGTTTTGGTTCCCAGCTTCGCCTGATTTCCATTTCTGAGGTTCCTTTTTCAATCTGTTTCCTCAATTCGTCCGTTCCGGCAAGTTTATCAAAATAAGAAGTAAAGAACTTTTCTTTTTCAGGGTACGAGGTATAAAAGTCGACCAGCCAATGCAGCATGATCCGGGGATTTTCAGAAAAGAAACCAGTATTCAGGCCTGAAAGGTCAAACCCGCTGCATTCCTGATTCAAATAAGGAGGACTCTTTGCACCGGGAACACTGTGTGGAGTAAATCTGGCATTGCCTTTTGAAAAACCCGGGTAACCAATCAGCATGAAAGGTTTATCAGTTCCCCTGCCAACACTTACCAGTGTGCCTTCCAGGAAGCAAAGGGATGGATAAAGCCTGATTGCCGTTATACTCCGGAGATTAGGTGAAGGATTTATGGGCAATGAATACAAAGTAGTATGATTGTAATTTTCGCAGGACACATACTTTAATTTACATTGTTCTCCATTCTTCAACCAGTGTTCTCCGTTCAGCATTTGTGCAAATTCTGCAGGAGTCATACCATAGACAACAGGGATCGGATCAATTCCCACAAATGATGTGAAAGCAGAATCGAGAACTGGTCCATCAACGTAATACCCGTTTGGGTTAGGACGATCGAGAATTAAAAGGGTAACATTATTTTCTGCGCAGGCTTCCATCACATAGTGCAGCGTAGATATAAAGGTGTAAAACCGGACTCCGACATCCTGGATATCATAAATGATCAAATCAATTCCTTTAAGATTCCCAGGTGTCGGCTTGTTTTGATTTCCATACAGAGAAATGACCGGTATACCGGTTTTCGGATCAATGCTGCCGGAAACATTTTCGCCTGCATCCAAATCACCACGAAAGCCGTGTTCGGGAGCGAAAATCTTTTTGATGGAGATTTTATTGCTCAGCAGCGTATCCACTAAATGTCTCGTTCCTACCACTGATGTTTGGTTCACCACCAGGGCAATATTTTTACCTTTCAGTCCGTCCAGGTACTGATCCATTCGCTCCGCACCTACGATTACATGATCCAGATCGCTTTGAGAGATAGATTGAAGTGGAAGAATACAGATAAAAAGCACCAACATTTTAACGCTAAGAACCAAACAGAACCATCTACGTTGCATGAATATTTACAGGGTTATCACGATAAAGGTAGTAAGAAGGCAAAAGTTCAAAATTCAATATCAAAATTGAATTTCATTATTTCGCAATTTATTTGATCGTTACTGAAATAGTTTAGACCAACAGGTTTTTTTCTTTTTTGAAATCTTTTCGCTTAGGTAATTACGATAAACTCTGAATGAACCTTCCTTATTTCATTGCACGGCGCCTTGCTTTTAACTCAAAGCATACTTTCTCACGGCTGATTATTCGTGTGGCAACCACAGCAGTGGCATTGAGTGTGGCGGTAATGATCATTGCCGGGGCGATCGTGAATGGGTTTCAAAAAGAAATCAGTGAGAAAGTTTTTGGCTTCTGGGGACATATTACCATTCGCAGCCTGGAGCAGGGAAGGTCATATGGAGAGGTGCCGGTCTCCATGGGTCAATCATTTTATCCGGGCCTGGAGAAAGTTCCCGGCGTTCGACATATCCAGGTTTTTGCTACGAAAGCAGGTATTCTGAAAACAGACAAGGAGATTGAAGGCATTGTTCTTCGGGGCATTGGAAAGGATTTCGACTGGAGTTTTCTGAAGAACTACATCGTGGACGGAAATATTTTCGTTGCAGGGGATTCATCAGGAAAAAATAAAATTATCATTTCAAAAACTACGGCAGACAGACTTAACCTGAAAACCGGGGACCAGATACTGGTTTATTTTGTACAGCAACCGATGCGCTACCGAAAGCTGACGATTTCAGGCATTTACAAAACAGGGCTCGACGAGTATGATCGCCTGTATGCATTGGTTGATATTGGCCTCATTCAAAAGATCAACAACTGGTCAGGCGATGATATAGGCGGCTTCGAGGTTTTTATAAATGACGTGAGAAACCTGGACGATATGGGATCGCTGATAAATGATGAATATGTCGGGCAATATCTCGAGGCAAAAACCATGAGGGAAATCAATCCCAATCTTTTCGACTGGCTTGATCTGCAAACCATGAATGAGCGTGTGATCATCATTCTCATGATCCTGGTGGCCATCATCAATATGACGACGGTGTTGCTGATTCTCATTCTCGAGAGAACGAACATGGTTGGTGTGCTGAAGGCGCTGGGCGGATCAAACTGGATGATCAGGAGAATTTTTCTCTACCACGCCACCTATATTACAGGGGTGGGACTGCTGCTCGGTAATATCATCGGTATCGGGCTGTGTATGGTGCAGCGATATTTTCATGTGATTAAGTTACCGGAAGAATCCTATTACGTTTCGGTAGCGCCGGTGTTGCTTGATCCTGGATATATTATAGCAGTTAATCTGGGAACCCTGTTAGTGTGTCTGCTTACGCTGATTATTCCTTCTTACCTGGTTTCAAGGATTGCTCCGGTAAAAGCAATACGGTTTAAGTAATCTTCGATTTTAAATTGTTGGATTCCCGATCTTTTTCCTTGTAACTTCGTTTGTTAAATCCGTATGGGCAATGCTTGCATCCGCTTTTACAGCAAAAGCCCCGCTTTAAATGATAGGCTTCTGTGAATACGAATAAACCATCTTCATTGATATAAAAATCGATGCCTTCTTTTAACTGTGCCATTCAAATGGTTTATTAACGTTTTTTTTACTAAAAAACCCTCAATTCCTGCTTTATTACCTCATCCCTGGCCCCTCTCCTGAGGAGAGGAGAGCCTTTCAGCGTCGCCTATTTAGGTCAAAGAATAAATTTCCCTGTGAAATTGAATGGGGTGATCTTCTTTAGTTCAGTTTTTATTTCTTCACGCACATCGAGTGAATCGATGAATGAAGCAATTTGCTGCTCGGTGATTTTCTCATTCTTTCGGGTAAGCTCCATTAATTTTCCATATGGATCTGGATATTGCTCCCGACGCAATATGGTCTGAATGGCTTCCGCTACCACGGCCCAATTGTTTTCAAGATCTGCTTGTAACGTAGCCTCATTTAAAATAAGCTTTTCCAGTCCTTTTAAAATGGATTGGAATGCTATCACGCCATGCGCAAGCGGAACACCAATGTTTCTAAGCACCGTTGAATCTGTCAGATCGCGCTGTAGCCTTGAAATGGGAAGCTTAGCTGAAAAATGCTCAAACAAACTATTTGCTACTCCAAGGTTTCCTTCGGCATTTTCAAAATCAATGGGATTTACTTTATGGGGCATGGCAGATGAACCTATTTCGCCTGCTTTGATTTTCTGCCGGAAATAGTCCATGGAAATATACATCCACAGGTCGCGGCAAAGATCGATGAGAATAGTATTGATTCGCTTTAAGGCATCAAATACGGCGGCAAGATTGTCGTAATGCTCTATTTGCGTGGTGTACTGTGAACGGTTCAATCCCAGCGCGTTTCGCAAAAATTCATTGGCAAAAGAAACCCAGTCGAGATTCGGATAGGCAACATAATGGGCATTCATATTGCCTGTCGCTCCTCCAAACTTCGCTGCGTAGGGAATGGCTACCATCTGGTCTTTTTGAACAATGAGGCGTTCCACGAACACATAGAACTCCTTACCAAGAAAAGTGGGTGACGCAGGCTGTCCATGAGTATGCGCAAGCATGGGAATATCTTTCCATTGAATGCTGATCTCTTTCAGCTTATCAATGATCTGTGCGAAGAGGGGAGTATAATATTGGGTCAGGCATTCTTTTAAAGAAAGTGGAATGGCAGTGTTGTTGATGTCCTGTGATGTCAACCCAAAGTGAATGAATTCAATGAAGTTATCGAGGCCAAGTGATTGAAATCTTTCGCGCAAAAAATATTCTACTGCTTTTACATCGTGATTCGTGGTTTTTTCAATCTCTTTAATCTTAAATGCATCTGCTACAGAAAAGTTTTTATAAACAGAGCGAAGAGAGTCGAACTTATTTCTGTCAAATGATTGCAATTGAGGAATTCCAAACGTAATTAATGCGATAAAATATTCTATTTCTACATATACCCTATACCGCATCAGCGCATATTCTGAAAAATATTGAGATAGTGCGGAAGTTTTATCACGGTATCTGCCGTCAATGGGAGAGATGGCGGTGAGAGGAGAGAGATTCATGCTATAAAGATATGTGAGTGATTTTACTGGGTTTTTATCCTTGGATCAAATTTGAAATTTTCAACTCGCTTGAGTTTTATTTTTTTAAAGTCACGATGTTCCGGATTGATGAGGTAATTGAATTCATTGAAGATGATGGCGGAAGGGACACAGAGCACGGCCGCCGATTTCTTTTTCAGCCATTTGTTTCCGAGGCCCTGGCATGTTTCATAGTGTTCTGCTTCAAACCAATTGTCAGAGAGATTTGAAATCTCAAGATGTTCCACTTTTACAGAGGACGGAATTTCTATAACCATCATTTTAAACAGTTCATTTAATCCCCGTCCGCGTCGATGAACGATATTTTCGAGGCAGGCAAGTGCACGCGAAGAAGCCGTATAAATGATTTTATTTCCTGCACTGTTCCAGCGAGCTGTGTTGCCGGAAGCCGTTAATTTTTTTGACCATTTTTTTAATACGATGCGATAGACTTCCATGCTATGCCAGGTCGCCGAATTCAATTCGTTTCAGTTCCTCCATAATCA
>JGI24806J26614_1000042_pt1 | contig 20641 bp, 8 predicted proteins | sample Kansoi200umMDA_FD_26614 | JGI IMG/M metagenome (IMG submission 26614)
GTGCAAATAGAAATTGCGCCATCCGTAAATCAAACCGGTTTGCCTTTTCGAGGTTGCCTGACTTCAGCAGTTTCAAGGCATAGATTGAAGTTATGATGACGAGCAGTATGAAAAACATCGTAAATGCGTGTAGAGTATCCACAAGGGTGAACGACGTGGATTCTGGCAGTGTCGAATCAATTATGTACTTATTTCCAACGACTGCAAAGAGTGATCCTACACTCAGGGCCAGCCTGGAGTCAATGTTATCGGCATGAATATAAAGACAGGCGTAGGCGATGAGAAATGCGATATACATTCCAAGAAAAAGTTTCATAAACAATTCGGTCGAATCGCGGTGAATATTCAGCGTAACCTTAAATGCGCTGTATTCGGATGAAGGAGCAGATAGCGTAGGATCGCCGAAATTCGTCTCGTACTTTTTCATTTCGGTCGTAATAGTGATGCTGTCTTTGTCCCAACCCATGAGAAAAAAGTTACCGAAGTGTTTGCCCGCTGTGTCGGCCACGAAGACAAGATCCCTCGTGTCGTATTTTGAATTCTCGATGGAAAAGCGCAGCTTCTGTTTATCGAACGGAAAATTCTTTATCCTCCATGTACCCTTCATAATGCATTCCAGCTTCATCAGCATATAAATACTTCCGTCATCATAACTTCAATCTATGCCTTGAAACTGCTGAAGTCAGGCAACCTCGAAAAGGCAAACCGGTTTGATTTACGGATGGCGCAATTTCTATTTGCACTATATGTCGGAGTGAATTGGTACTTTATTCATCATGCGGCTAATTTTCAAAACAACTAAATGTCAAAAAAAGAATGTCCGTCGTGTGCCATGGAAATCGATTCAGGAGAAAAGATTTGTCCGGTTTGCGGTTATGAGTTTCCTTTAGTAAATAAAGTTTATATAATTGTTGCAATCATTCTGCTCGCTGTCGCGGTACTATACCTGATTTTTTAGGTTATAAATTGATGCACAGCCTGGAAAAATTCAGAATATATTAATGACTAGCTTTTATTTCGTGGTCCCGGATAAAATCAATTACAGCATCCTTAATCTGATCTCTTATTTGCCTGACAATTACCAATTGCTCCTCATGTGTTCCTTTGAGCGATGATGGATCCGCAAAGCTCCAGTTAATCTTCTTATGTACACCTGGAAAGATTGGACATCGGGCTGCATTCGCCTCATCGCACACAGCTATGACATAGTTGTATAATCTTCCTTCTTTAAAGAAAGTAAAGACATTCTTCGTCTGATTATTCGAAATATCAATACCATCTTCCCTCATCACTTCGACGGCAAGTGGGTTTAATTTACCCGCCTCAAGACCAGCGCTTTCCACTACAAATTGATCGCCACCAAACTTTTTCAGGTAGGCCTCTGCCATCTGGCTGCGTGCTGAATTATGAACGCATAAGAAGAGAACTTTGATTTGATTCATTGTATTTTGATTTATTTACAACAGGTACTCTTATCACAACACTCATCCATTTTCTTTTCTCCATAAACCGTGATGCTGAATATCCCCAGGGTACTATTTGTAATTCCAGTCAACTCTTCAGAATTCAGGTAATTTTTCAGGATATCATTGGGAATGCTGATTGATTTTTCTTTTTGAATAATAATGTTGTCAAAACCGCTTTTCCTGATAACCTCCAAATACGCATTCTTCTGAATGGCACCTGACACACATCCTGCATACATTTCAGCCGCCCGTCTTATACCTTCAGGCAAGTCTCCCTCAATTACGACATCTGAAATACTGAAGTGTCCGCCAGGTTTTAGTATCCTGAAAATTTCGCTAAAAGCTTTTTCCTTATCAGGTACAAGGTTAAGCACACAATTGCTGACAACAACGTCGACCGCTCCGGAAGTCATCGGTATTTTCTCGATATCACCCAGGCGAAACTCCACATTATTGAAACCTAGTTTTTCAGCATTGATACGCGCCCGCTCGATCATTGCCTCGGTCATATCGATGCCAATGACTTTCCCTTCCGTTCCTGTTTCATGCCGGGCAACGAAACAGTCGTTACCCGCCCCGGAGCCGAGGTCTACGACGACATCGCCCTTTTTAATTTTAGCGAATTCAGTCGGCAATCCACAGCCCAATCCCAGGTCAGCATCGGGATTATATCCTCCCAGCTTAGAATAATCATCGGCCATAATTGTGTAGACTTCGGTCGAACAACATGTACTGCCGCAACAGGATGAAAGGTTCTGCTCCTTGTCATGTTGAGCTATCTCCGTATATTGACGTTTAACGATTTCTTTTAATTCGGTTGGGTTTTCTGTTCTCATTTATTGTAATATTACGATTAATAAAATCAAATTTTTTTAGCAACAATTTTTGTTAACGATAGGCGAATTTAAAAACGTGGAAAGCGTACTTTTTGCCTGCGCCCATTCCTTTTCATCGATACAATAACAAGTGGTGACTCCCTCGATCTCCCCCTTAATGAGGCCGGCAGCCTTGAGTTCTTTCAGATGCTGAGAGACGGTCGATTGTGATAATGGGAGTTCGTCGACAATATCGCCACAGATGCATGCCTGCTTTTTTAAAAGCACTTGCAAAATGGCAATTCGCGCAGGATGAGCCAATGCCTTCGCATACATGGCTATCTTGTTGTCCTTAACGGTAAATTCTTCCGATTTTGAGAGTCCCATTTATATCGCAATATTACGATATATTTTTATTCCTGGTACACCTCTTTAAAAAAATTATCATTCTAATAATAAAATCATTAGAAAACTTCGAAACCAAAATGAACTACACCAGCTTCGAAGCGAAATCAGATATCACGAAAAACATGATGAGAATTCCGATAAAGCTCAGGAATGCTTTTACCGAATATCCGAATTTGTAGAGGCAAACGCTCAGGATCATCAAGGGCGCGAGTACTCCGAACCAATTAATTCCGATGCTTGCGAGGATTATGGAAGAAATCATGGGCCTGTAATAAGAGTGATACTACTTCTTTGGTGTTTCTGGTTTGCATGGGATGAATCTTAATAAGCAGGGAATACGGAACCCATTGTATCCCCTGCTGTACTTAATTTGAACTATTACTCTACTGTTAATTTGAATGAACTTAGTCGTTATGCGACCTTGTTCTTATATATATTAATTATTCGCTAACAGATAATCTTTTACGAGTGCGCTATGCATATAATCAAGATCGGTCGAAAGAGACAGCAGATCTGCGTTGAACTCTTTCTGAAAATCTCTCCAGTCACCGATACCATACAGCTTAAAATTATTCAGGTCAGTCTGGAGCTCGGCTGCTTCAGCTTGCAATTCCTTCACCTTGCCGGCGATTTTCGGACTTATTGTCGATTGAAGATTGATCACGAAGAATCGCAGATCGGAAAGTTGTTGTTCGTTAAACGAAATACGTTTTTCAACTTCTGCAACATACGATTGAAACACCGGCACAGACATCTGGTCGACAGTCGAATTTTTATAGTGTGACTTCTTGGCCAGAGTTTGTCCGGATACGAAAGAAACTACTAACAGAGAGCAAGCAATTAGAACGAGATTTTTCATGGTATTTGATTTTAGACTTTAAATAATTATTGTGCTTACTAAATAATAAGATGCATGTAAATGAGAAATGGTTGGGAGAGAAATCACTTTTAGTTTGTAGTAGAAACTGTTTCAACTCGCTGAACAATGCGAAAGATCTTATTAGATGCAACTTTAAGAAGGAAAAAATATTTTATGATAAATCCAGGGCGGTTCTGTTTGACAATTCTGTGACAGAAGACTACGGTACTAAAACTTATTCCTGACTAGACAAATGTTTTACCATTCGAAAATGTGCGCATAGAAAAAAATATATAGAGATAATATTTGAGAATTGTAGTTACTAATAAAATAATGTTTTCGGTTTTCTGATTACTTATATATCCATTCAGCTAGTTCTCCCGGTTAAATCAGAAATCAAAAATGATCTCCCCGATAGCTATCGGGACGCTAATCAAATAAAATACTTTAATAAATTCACCCCACCACCAAAAAAAAAGCCCCTTGCGGGGCCTGTGTTAGGGTGGTTAATTACTGTTGATAGATCAGAATTCCGTTGCACCAGACTTTCACGCTGGTGAATTGAACATCGGTTACTTCACCGTACCAGTTACCATTTGGACAGAGTCCTGGTTTTGCAAATGGAGTCGTGACAGAGAAGTTTACTCTTCCGTTAGCATCCGACATGTATTTGCCTGTAATATTAAAGTTCTGTGGTCCTGATTGACCTGGAACTACTTTACCTCCCGGGTTTGTACATTTTGTTGTTACGATACCCGTTGCCTGAAGCGAAATGGTAGTAAGAACTGTGTTACCGAGTCCGGCAACTGCTCCCGATACGGTTAGGTTTACCCCGTTGTCCGTTACCGTGGGTGGAGCAACCATGTGTGGATTTTGTGCATCCAATACCCTTGTAAATCCGATTACAATTAAAATAATTAACGCGAGACGTGTTTTCATTGTGTGTTGTTTTTAAGTTTATCAAAATAAACCCATTATTCAATGTCAGTCAAATAAAGGAGATTAATATTTGGCTGAACGGACGGAAGTCTTGGTAAAGAGCCGGGGACGCGGAGAATGGGTGCATCACAATTGCGTCAGCGGCTTCATTGATTAGTGTCCCGATAGCTATCGGGAGATGATTTTTGATTTTTGATTTATTACCAGGGCTGCCGCACACCAACAAAAAAAGCCGACCCTCACGGACCGGCTCATATAATGATGTAAATAACTTTTACTCGATGATCAATTGAAGGCTTTCTTTGTCAGTGTCGTCTGTCTGGATAGACAGAGTGTAACGACCTGCTGCTTTGCCTTGCAGGTTGATTTCTTTTGAATTGTAACCAGCTGCAGCTGCGATCGCATCGTCCATGATTAGGTGACCCGTTGCATCATAGATTTTCACGATATATTTATCAGCTTTAACTGCGGTGAATGATAAGGTAGTTTTTCCGTTTGCAGGATTCGGGAAGAGAGTCGGTGCCATAGTAGAGAGGCCTTTGTCTGCTACATTGGTTGAAGAAGATGCTTCTTTGTAAACAACTGCAGTTGCAGTTCCTTTTACACAATTCATATCATCCCAGCGAGAAACAGCTGCCTTCAATTGAAGATCCTTTGCTGGATTAGACTGACCTGGCTTTACGAAACCGATGTTTGCGGCCGCTGTTCCGAATTGTCCTGAAACTGCCGTGAGACGGTATGTACCTACTTTAATGTATGCGGGAGCAACAGGAACAACGATTCCGGTAGTAGCACATGTGCCGGCTGTGTTTGCAGACGAACTAAATCCATTCCCTGCGTTACTCCATTTCAATGTACTCGTGTAAGATGGAATTGCCGAAGAACTCGGAACGTAACTAACTCTTACGCTTGCTCCGTTGATAAATGCAGGATTGAAAGTATATGTATTCTGAACGTTACGTAATTTGAATGATTCAGTACCCGTTGACTGAATATAGACGTCGAATTCAAATACTGTTGCTGATACTCGATTTTCATGGCCGGTGAATAAATTGTATGTAATATCCCCTGCGAACAATGAAGATGAGAACAGACTGGAAGCAGCAATAACTGCCATTGAAAGTAATTTACGGAATTTCATGTTTTGTTTTTTTATGGGTTTGTTTCTTTTTCCGAAGAATGTTAAGCACGCCGGAATATGGCGCAAAATACTTGCTCAAGTTAGGAAATTTATATCTTATTCGAAAACTTTCATTTTAAAATTATCAACAAAATGGTTATTTTGTAAGAGCGAATTAATCTCCCAGGCCTCTACCATTATTAATGATCCGGACCATCCTTTTATTTGTTTTAGCGCTTTACATTCCGGCAACTTTTGCTCAAACGGCCGGAAATTATGCGTTTTCCCAGCTAAATAATGCCTCCCTCGCTGCCGATATGAACGGTAATCAGTTAAACATGCAGTCCGGCGCCAGCCAATTGGTTGGTCCTGCCCAGGATTCGACCCTTTCTGCCGCCTTCCCGATAGGCTTCGATTTCTATTTCATGGGAACGTGCATGAATACCTTCGCCTGTAACGAAAACGGACTGATCGAGCTGGGTGCACGGACGATAGCCGCAAACAATTCGACCATTAGCAATTCAACGTCGCCGAATCTCCTGGCGCCCTTTGTCTTTAACATGGAAACAGGGTTTGATGGAGATGTACGGGTGAAGACCATCGGCACCCCACCCAACCGTGTTTGCGTCATCGAATATCATAACGTCATGATCGGGTTCAATCCCGGCGGCGCCACGGGGGGAAATGCCACTTTCCAGGCCAGGCTATATGAGAACGGAACCATCGAATACGTCTATGGACAAATGTCGACCAACAGCAATATTACACAGGGCGCATTGGCTGAGATCGGATGGCTGGCACAAAACACTGCGAATAAATTCCTGGCCATCGACAGCACCGGTAGTCAGGTATCTAATGGCAGTTGGCCAGGATTACTTCTCAATCCCAATGTCACGCTGAACAATCTTCATTCGACGGTGGACGGCACACGGAAATGTTACAGGTTCATTCCTAACCAGACGGGAGTCGCTCAACCGGGTCCGCCCTCCTTTTCATCTATCGCTCCGTCGTCGTTGACAATTAACTGGGTCGATAATTCTCTGAACGAAACCAACTTCAATATTTTCAGGTCGAATGACAACATCAACTTCACGAAGATTGCCACGGTGACCTCCACTACTACGCCCTCAACAGGATCGGGATATAGTTATGTTGTAAGCGGGCTCATTCCAAATTTCCTCTACTACTTTCGAATCGTCGCAAACAGCGAGGGAATTCCTTCACAACCTGTGAGCGGTTCGCAGGTAACAGCTGTTGCCAAATCCTATCAGTGGATTGCTAACGGCAATTCATTTTTCGGCGACCCCTCTAACTGGAATCCCGCGAGGCAGGTACCTGACCCGACTGACACGCTTCGATTTGAAAACGGAAGCAACTCAATGATCGGATTCGTTCCCACATTTTCAGTGGCACGCATCGTTGTCTCGAATAATACAACCGTCCATCTTAAATCGGTAAGCGGATCTGCGATTACCATCACGGCTAAGATCGTGAATGCATTGCAAGTCACCCAGGGTTCAGCTCTTATGCTTGATGCAACAGTCCCGAATATTATTTCGCTCGGATTCAGTCTTGGTTTCGGAACCACGGCGACAATAGCGGGCAACATGGAGATTGAAAATGGAAATACCCTGGCACTCAGCGGATGCGTGATGACTGTTTCAGGAATACTCGGAAACGCCGGAAACATTACCGGATCTACCACACAATCGCTTATTATTTCCCCGACCGGCACCTATAATCATAAGTATACACTTACTCCAGGAATTGTTCCGACGGCAAATTGGTCTACCGGTTCGACATGCCTCATCTCGGGTTATACAATTACCGGTGCCAACCTGACAAGCCTCGTCAACCAGACATTATATAACCTGACCTGGAATTGTCCTGCCCAGGTAAACCCTATTAACCTCGAGGGAAACATCCCAACTGCTATTAATGGGACACTCAGGATTATCAGTGGTACGTTGCGAATTGCAACCAATTTATCACCTACATTAATCATAAATAATTACGAACAGACCGGTGGAACGTTCGAAATGAATTCCGGAGTCGGTTCGGGGGTGATGAGAATTACAGGAACATTTAACCAGATTGGCGGCATATTCTGTCCTTCGATCTCAGCAACTTCTACCCTGGAGTTTGCCGGAACGAATGGAATTCAGAATGCAAATTTTTTTAATACATCTGCTCAATCCGGAATGACCTACCGGATCGTGAATCCTGCAGGTATTAACCTAACAGGAACCGGAACACTCACGACGAACTTTGTAATAAATTCTTCCGGTGGAATTCGAATCTCCACCCCTGCCCTCACGCCGATTAATACAAACCTGAATATCATTTACAATAACAACAGCACTGCGCTCACCTACGATTGTCCGACGGGTTGTACGATGACGGCGAAAGAATTTCCAAACGTAAGCGGACCGACAAATCTTATCATCAACATGCCCGACCAGGTTGTGAAGATGCCCTTTTCACGAACCGTTCCGGGAAGCCTGACGATGGCAGGTGGTGACATAGACCTCGGGACTAATAATTTTTCTCTCGGTGCTTCCACTGCCATGCTCGGGGGAATTTTATGGACGGCCGGAAATATTCGTGTTACAACTGGCTCGATGACCCGGTGGTTTAATACCCTTAACATGCCTTCCACACCGAGTACAGGCATCGGATTCTTTCCTCTTGCCAGCGGGCCCAACATGAGACACGTGTCCGTTTATGGAAGTGCGCAGCTCACATCGGGAGGATCGGTTACAATTTCACATTCAAATGTTCCCGGCATCACAGGCGGACTTTCAGTAAACGACGGCGGATATATCATCCAACGCAGAACGAATTCCTCCTGGACTGTGACTACAAGCGGAATAATCGTCAACGGCTCGACGATGGGAATACGGATAAGCTCTTCGAATTTATTAAGCACCTCTAACTCCTCGCGTCTACGAGTAATGAAGAATAATTCGGTAATCGGATCGTACGTATCGGGAAGCAACTCAGGAAATGTTTACCGGGCAGAAAGAAATGCGCTGAACACCGCTGCGATTAATTCGACGTTTTATGTTGGCGCTGCCGATGTGGATCTCGATCCATTCTACATAGCTATACAATCGGGCGATTGGAATAATCCATCGACCTGGAATACCGGAGTCGTACCGACACTCTCAAATAATGTCGAGATCGCTTCTAACGTTAATGTCAATCTGAATGCCATTGGTCAATGCAAGAGCTTAAGTATAGATCCGGATGCATCGCTCACGATCCCTGCAAATTCATTACTCGTAGATAACACGATTGCCAATTATGGAACATTGATGATTTCCGGCGGGGATCTTAACATCAACGGAGGGACAATTGTCGCCGGCCTGGGTCTGACTGATTTCGGAGGCAGTAACATTACAATTATGTCCGGCAGTATGACTATCGGCCAGCCAGGGAGCAATAATAAAAGATGGACACACTCAGGCGGAGCTGCACTCATAAGTAACGGCTCGATAACCATCTACGGAAATCTTCAGATTGCAAACGGAAATTTTACACAGACCGGTGGAAACATTAACATCGATGGAAACAGCGGCATCTCTGCTGCCACGAGTGTATTGAGCGGCACTAATTTATTCAGCGTCAGTAACGGGAATCTCTCCTTTACAGGGGGAACGATAACAATCATCGATCCGCCTTTTCCAACCAACCCTACAAGCATGGCCGTGTCGATCAAGACCAGCAGCAACATGATAAATGCTTTCGGAGGAACCCACACATTTATTTTTGGTGGCAACTCGACAACCACAGGCAATTTAAATAACGGCTTTATCATCGAGACGACATCTGCCTCAAGCGGGGGCCGGGTTCCACTAAACAATGTTATCGTAAACGGAGGAAACGCCGCAGGTCGATTTGTCAGGAACACACTTGCTTCGGCGAATGCGACACAGATCAAAGGAACCCTTACGATCAACCCGGGTTCGGAGTACCGGATCATTACCAATACATTCCTGAGAGATTGTTATGGTTCAAACATCATCAACAACGGAACGATGACTCTTGCAGGAACGATTTCACTCGGAGGCGAGAGCGGATTCTATACAATTAACTCTCCTCAAACGATCAGTGGTGCAGGGGTCTTCAGAAATCTTGTTTCTAATTCGACCGGAAATTTTACAAATATTCTCCTGAACAATGCAGCGGGCATCACCACCTCGATAGGAAATTTTTCATTCACCGGAACATTAACTTTCAATGCGGGTAATTTGCAGGTCGGGAACGATACCATCATACAACTCGTGGGCGGAACGATAGCCGGAACTCCGAATAACACCAGTCACGTCATTGGTGCTTACAGGCAATATGCTGCAACCGGTGCCCCGTCAATAAATTTTCCTATCGGAGATGCGCTCTCGTATACACCGATTACGGTATCGGGAACAGCCGGTGCGGTTGTAACTCCGGGTTATATTTCTGCCCGTACCATTCCTGCAGAACATCCGCAACTCAGCACTTCCGGACTTTCAACGATGAAGGGCATTAACCGTTATTATTCAATCAGGACTGATAATAATGTTTCATTTCAACCAGCTTCCATTTCGGTCTTATTGAATTGGTTATTCTCTGATCTCGATCCTTTAGCGAACACCTCCAATTTTGTCGCTGCCCGGTTACAGAATTCGTCCTGGACGATTGAGGCCGTGCGAAATAAAGTATCATCTTCATTGAGAGTGGCAAATTTAACTTCGATGGGTGATTTTGCAGTTGGGGAACAATGTACGACCGGTGCATCGTTTGCATATTCGACGACAGCTTATTGTAATACAGGAACAACTGCGCCGCTAATCGGATCGGGTTCGATTACCGGAGCATTTACGGGAAGCGCTCCTTCATTGAGCATCAATACTTCGAGTGGTGTTGTAAATCTTGCCAATAGTTCTCCCGGCGTTTACCTGGTCACCAACACCGTCAGCATACCAGGTTGTCCGGTTATCTCTGACACAGGTTCGATCACGATAACCGGCACTTCTTTAGCCGGTGTGACCGTGACGGCTTCTGCAAATCCAGCGTGTGCAGGTAGACCAGTGACCTACACTGCAACACCTGCGAACGGTGGGACACCTTCTTACCAATGGAAGGTAAATAACGTGAACGCAGGTACTAACAGTCCGATCTTCACGAGGACGAGCGTCACACAGGGAGACAATGTTACGTGCACTATGACCAGCAGCCTTAGTTGCGCTACAGGAAATCCGGCCACGTCGACAGCAATTATCATGAACGTAAATCCCACTCCTGCCCCACCGGTCGTAAGTGCCGTCGGATCCACGTTCGTGAGTTGTTCGGGAACGGTCACGCTTGCCTCGAGTTACACCGGCAGCGGAAACACCTGGACACCGGGCGGCGCGACAACGGATACGATCGTTGCGAATGTCGGCACCTATTCAGTAAAGTATACCAATTCGTTTGGCTGCATTTCAAATCCTTCTTCCAATGTTGTAATCACGCTCGTGTCTCCGAATATTCCATTATCCGGAAATTATACGATAGGAAACGGACCACAGAGTTGTACGAATTATCTTTCGTTTGCCACTGCGATTAAAGCACTGAACACAAACGGTATCAGCGGTGCCGTCACGTTTAATATCCCGGCCGGTTATATCGAGAACGCTCCTGACAGCGGACTTTATTTAAAGATGTGCGGGCTTGCGTCCAATCTTCAGTCTAATACTACACGAACGATCACTTTTCAGAAATCCGGTATTGGAAATAATCCGTTGATCTACGCCGGTACAGGAACATCTAATTCAGATGCAATCGTAAAAATATCAGGAACCGATTTCGTCACCTTCGACGGCATCGACCTTATTGATACTTCGAATGCAAGCGTGATCGAACAGATGGAATGGGGTTATGCATTACTCAAGTGTGATGGCACGAATGGCGCACAGCGAAACACCATAAAAAACTGTCACATCACTCTAAAGCGAACGAATCTTTCGACGGCAGGAATTTATATGAATAACCATACCGGCGAATCGAATGTCGGACTCAGCTATTCAGGTCAGCCGGGATCCGAAGGCACATTTAAAAACTTTGGCAATAGTTTTTTTGGAAACATAGTCGATGGCGCATACACGGGAATGAGCATTCATGGATCGTCGATCGTTAATGATTCGCTCAACAGCATCGGTGTGAAGAATGAAATTCACAACCAGGTTTTAAATTTTGGAGGCAGTGTCGTTCCAGCTATGGGAATTTCCTTCTCGAATCAGAAAAAAATTACCGTTGCTTCAAATGACATCATCGGTGGAGACAGTACATCATCTGCGGTGACCGGGATTAACGCGTCTGCGCAAAGCGGAGTCTCGGGAGAGATTTCCGGTAATACAATTTCGCTCACCAGCAATTCAACTTCCATAAACGGCATAACCGGAATTAACATCTCCTCAATCACCAATGGCGACGAATTGATCGTTTCAGATAACATCGTCCAAAACTGCAGTTATACATCGGGTACGACCGCACCGTTTAACGGAATTAATTCGTCTTACAGCGGAACCGGAGTTCATACGATCAGGAAGAATATCATTCGAAATAATAATCTCACGACAGTTACAGGCGGTCAGTTCAACGGGATAAATCTCTCGGGAAATCCTGCCGGACTGAATGTTGATTCCAATATTATTTCAGGAAACCGTTTGTCGGGTTCAGGCGCATTCAACGGAATAAACATCTCCGACTCCCTCATTACGTTCAGGGTTGGAGGAAATTCGATTCTCGATAATCAGAAGTCCGGTCTCTCAGGAACATTCAATTGCATTGTCATCAATTCGCCATCCGACAATAACATAACAGGAAATATTATGGTCGACAATGGTATCCCGGCTTCGAACGGGAGTCAGCTCATTAACGTGGCGGCGATCAATCACCAGGTGGGCTCGGGAAATGAGGTTGTCTCCGATAACATCATTCGAAAATTGTTTGTGGGAGGAACGAGCAGTGCGCTTGTTCAGCTTTCCGGTATCCGGAATTTTAACTCGGCTATTTCAAGAACGATCAGCGGAAATATTTTCGACAGTCTTTATTCTATTCCGGGTGCAAATATCAATGTCATAAATTCGATCACGTCGACGGGACAGGTAACAATCAGGAACAATAAGATTTACGATGTGATCTCGGGTGGTGTAAGCGGGACGGTTTGCGGAATTTTTATTTCGAATCAGAATGTGACCATAAACATCTTCAACAATTTTATCGGAAATCTCTTTACTCCTGTAAGCATTAATTCTTGCGCCGTTAGGGGAATGGAACTTGGAGGCGTTGCCACAATTGGAGTTTATTTTAATACGATCAGGCTTTCGGCCGAGAGCACGAGTAACCAATTCGGTAGCGCAGGTATATTGGCAAATTTCACCAGCAACATCGACATGCGAAATAATGTTATCGTAAATCTTTCGACACCCGGCGGCATAAGCGGACTCGACGGCGTTACAACGGCATATAGGAGGAATTCGGCCACGCTTACAAGTTATGCCTCCACTTCGAACCGCAATGTTTTTTATGCAGGCATTCCGAGCGACAACAATCTAATTTATTGCGAGGGCTTCGGAAGCCCGGTTTCAAATCCAAAGTATACAATTGCTGATTATAAGCAATTTGTTTCTCCCCGTGACAATGCATCGGCGACGGAGGATGTTGCATTCCGAAGCAGCATCGGAAGAGACAGTTCGTTTCTTCACATCAGGCCCGACACGCTGACGGTGATTGAAGGAAACGCTTTGCCTGTTTCTGGAATCACGGCTGACTATGACGGTGACAACCGAAATATACTTACTCCTGATATCGGCGCTGATGAGAGTGCGCTGATGGGAATCAGTCCTTCCGTCTCGACCGTCACTCCTGCACCGCCTTCCGGTAACTGCACCGTTACATCACACCTCATGACTGCTTCAATTATTCCCGGTATAAATCCGGTCGCTGGTGTGACGATAGATTATTCATTCAACGGAGTTGCGCAAGGAACGCTTGCTATGCAAAATGTTTCGGGTAACGATTGGCAAGCTACGATTCCGGCCGCCTCTCCTCCTAATGCTTTAGTGACATGGCTGGTCAGCGCCAGCGATGGAACTTACTCGCAATCACTCACGGGTAGTTACCAGGATGAGGTGTTGACTCAATACAGCCTGAATGCCCTCGCTGCTGCAACACCTCCTTACGTCTGCGGTACGGATACCGCACGCCTGATGGCGACTGTCGAGGGAACCGGCCCGGCATTGAACACTTACTGTACTCCTGTGCATTCTTCCGCGAGCCGTTGCATCACACTCGTTAAGCTGAATACAATTAACAACAATACCGCTTCGTTGAGTTGCATTCTTCCATCGTTTACACTGTTTCCGCAATCGGGTCAGACAACGACGAGCCTGATTGCAGGAAAAACCTATACACTCTCAATAAACACAAACGCAAGTGCAATGGTGTGGGTATGGATCGACTATAATCGCAACGGAATATTCGAGAGTACCGAAGGCAACCTGGTTTACACCTCGTCTTTGAGCGGTCAAATCAGTTTAGTAATTCCTGCAAATACCATCATCGGTGGAACCCGGATGCGAATCCGTTCAACGAATCCGAATGGTACCCTTACGAAGAATGATGCATGCACGACAATCAACAGCGGGGAAACGGAAGATTATGTCATTAATATAATTCCGGAACTGTATTTTACCTGGTCACCCTCTACCGGATTATCTGCAGCGAATGTCGGAAATCCGCTTGCGACCGTTTCGGCAGCGACAACTTACACGCTTACCGCCTCCGATCTCAACGGGTGTACGCTGCCTTCACTCGATACGACCATCACCATAAATTCTTCGACGCGTCCATCGTCGCCTGTTGCAACTAATTCGATTCAATGCGGAACGGGTGTTCCTGCGTGTTCGGTTGCTTCCGGTTCGTCTTCGTACAACTGGTATCAGGTTCAGACCGGCGGGACGGCAATTGCAAATGAACATGGCAGTTCACTCGCGGCATTTTCAATCCAGGCCACAAAACATTTCTGGGTCGCGGCATTCGACGGTACATGCGAGAGCGTCCGAACCGATGTAACCGCATTCGTCAACCAACCAGATTCTGTAAAGGCGATTCCGTCTGTTACCGCTACATGCGTTTCGTCTTCGATCAATCTCAATGCGGTTCACTTTGGTAATGCGAATACTTATACGTATGCATGGAGTTGCAGCCAGACGGGTAGCGGCATCGTCGGTAACATTTCCGGACAATCAGTTACTGTGTCACCTACCGGTGCGGGAACATTTAATTACCTGCTTACTGCAACAGACGCGTCACAGAATTGCCTTTCCACGTCAATCGCGACAGTAACCGTAAACGGACCGCCACTGATTTCATCTGCGAATAGTTCTGCATCCATTGTTTGTCCGGGCGATACAGTTACTCTTACTGCATTCACAACCATTTCCGGCACAATCACGCTCGGCACAGACACGTTACGAAACTCAAAGACTAACGGCTGGCCAACGCCATACGGAGGATATTTCGGAGGAACCAAGAGTCAGTACCTGATCAGGGCATCCGAACTGAAAGCGGCCGGTCTCGATGCCGGTCCGCTCACCGCGTTGACATTTAAAGTAAATCAGCTGTCAGGTGTGCTCGTGTATAACGGTTACACTATTAAGATCGGGCACACGAATGTGAATTCGCTTGGAACAAATTTCGTCACCGGGACGATGACACAGGTGCTTGGACCGGTTAATTATACACCGGCCACTGGAAACAACAAACATATTTTCCAGACACCGTTTACATGGAATGGCAATTCAAATATTATTATCGAGATCTGTTTCAATAATAATTCAACCGGAAACAACACGGGAAATGTCGTAGTAAATTCGACGACCACTCCATTCGTATCTGCTTCTCATTCGGGATTGAATCTGAGTTCGCTCGTTTGCAGCCAGGCAAATTCATCGGGACAAGAGAGTCAGAGACCAAACATAGTCTTCGACGGAAAGATTTTTTCAGCAGACACTGCTTCGCTCAGCTGGCAATGGAACCCGGGTTCATTACCGGGCAACATCGTAAAGGCGACGCCACAGGTTGCAACAACTTACACGGTGAGCGTGATGAGCAATATTACTTCGTGTACTAATAGTGCGATCGTCAATATTTCAATGAACCCCGTTCCGCCTTCTCCTGTGGGACACGATTCGACTCATTGCGGTGCAGGCGTTCCATTGTGTTATGTCACCGGAGGAAATTCGTTCAGGTGGACCGGGCCAAACGGCATCATCGTCGGTGAAAATGGAAATTCACTTTCGAATTATGTTTCATCACAGACGACCACTTACCAGGTGCAATCATTCGACGGAACCTGTTACAGTCAGCCCGTCGGAGTAACGGAAACCGTTTCGCACAGCGATTCACTCTCTATACTTGTAAACGGCGCCGCTTGTCTGAATTCATCCATACAGTTCTCGGCGATTCAACATGGAACATCGAATAACTTTTCATTTATCTGGACGGCTGACACAGTTCCAGGCAGCGGGATCAATTCACCGATACAAGGGCAAACAATCACGATAACGCCAACCGATACAGGAGCGCATACTTATAAAGTTCTCGGAACCGATCAGAATTGTCGCAGCGTTGCCAACGTAACCTTACATGTTAAGAAGCCGCCATCGGTCAGTACCATTGCATCGAGTGCATCGTTCGCATGTTCAGGAGAGGCTGTTCAGTTATCTGCTACATCATTTTCTGTAACGGGAAACACCGCCACGATAGGTTCGGGCAGCGTCACTAATACGACGACAACCTATCCGACGCCTTATGGTCATGCTTACGGCGGAGCAAAGGAACAATATCTCGTGCTCGGATCTGAGTTGGTTGCTGCGGGATTTCAACCCGGCAATATTACCTCGCTTGGTTTCGAGATCATGAATCTCCCATCTTCCGGCGGTAACGTGCTGCAGAATTTAAACATCAATATGGGCACGACGAATCTTTCATCATTACCGGTAAGCATTCAGAATGGTATAAACGGAATGACGACGGTGTTCAGTTCGAATTGTACGATTACAACGGGCATCAACACGCATGTTTTCAATTCACCGTTTGCATGGGATGGCAGTTCGAATATTCTCGTTGAAGTCTGTTTCAATAACAACGACACGGGAGCAGTAAACGGAGGAAACGCAGTCGTCAGGCAAATGCTGACTGCATTTTTATCCACCATCGAGTATCATCGCTCCTCCTCGCCTACTGTTTGCACATCTGTGGGCAATTCGGTAGTGACGGGATACTTTCAGCGGCCGGTTCTATTCATCGGCGGAACAGTCGGGGTGAGTCTGACTTCAACGCTTGGCTGGAACTGGATGCCGGGTAACCTGCAGGGTCCGGTCGTGAATGCGGTTTCCAACGTCGCAGGAACGAATACTTATACGGTTACCGCAACCGACTCGTTTGGTTGTTCGGCCTCATCAACTGTTACATTGTTTATCAATCCGCTCTCACCCGCACCACAAACCAATGATGGATCGCATTGCGGCAACCAGCTTCCGCTCTGTTCTGTGAATTCGGGCGGCTTCATAAGGTGGTATCTGACACCGTCGGGAGGTAGTCCGTTGCAGAATGAAAACGGACCAACACTACTGCATCACACTGCAAGCACGACGACTACTTATTACGTGAGTGATTTTGACGGTATCTGTGAGAGTGCAAGGTCGATGGTGATCGAGACCGTCACCCCAGCCGATTCAGTTTACATTACTTCTTCGTCTTCATCTATCTGCCAGGGAACTCCGTTCGTTCTTACGGTTCATCAGCAAGGAAATAATAATTCGTACCTCTTTGACTGGACCTGTGATAACGGAGGCGGTCTCGCTTTAACCACGGGTTCGGTGGTAAGTGCGGCCCCTGTAATCCCCGGAGTTTTGATTTATACGGTCACGGCATCGGATGGACCATGCGCATGGGTGGCACCCATACAGGTTGTCTCCCACTCGGCTCCGAACGTAATTGCTTCGGCCGACGCATCGACTCTTTGTCTTGGTGCATCCGAATTATTAAATGCGCAGGCGCGAGTTTCGGGAAATAGTTTACATCTGAACGGGATCGATCAGTATGTTGCTGTGCCTGCATCGGCCGATTTAAATCTTGACCGCAATTTTACTATTGAGGCGTGGATTAATCCGCTCACTGCGTCGAATGGCGATGGAGTCGTCAGCAAGAATCAGTCATTCGCCAGTGGCAGTTATACAATGCATTTAACGTATAATGGAACCAATGCCGGGATCGAGTCAGGCGGAAACAATTTTATTCCGTCGCAACCTGCCGTTATCGTTCCAGCCGACTGGCATCATGTCGCCGCAGTGTTTACGCAGCTGTCGGGTAATAATAATTTCGTTACGATTTATGTGAATGGAATTGCAGTCGCTTCGGGCACGACGACGGTTACGTTGAACCAGGATTCACTGCGTATTGGAGTTGATTACGGGGGAAAATATTTCGGTGGCGACATCGACGAAGTAAGGATCTGGAATTCGGCATTGTCGCAGAATACGATCCAGTCGTGGATGAATAAACCGGTCACGAACTCTCATCCTGCTTTTGCAAATCTCATTGCGTATTATGATTTCAATATTACGAATGGATCTACCGTAGTCGATCGCACCGGCCGAGGCAACAACGGTTATCTTGTCAACAACGCACAGATTCTTATTTCTTTTGCACCGATGAATGGCGGATTCAATTATCTCTGGTCTCCATCGGCCGATTTGAATAACGACACTCTGCAGCACCCTACTGTAACTCCATCGCTGAATGGAGTAAATACATACAATGTAATCGCGATGGCGAACAACGGTTGCACGGCGATTGCACAAACCACGATCAACACCATCTCGTCTCATGTAACACCAAACATTACGATTCCGAATTTCCTGAATACATTTTGTAACAGCGGTAGCAACACTTTATCCTTGCTACAACCGAGACCCGGCAGCCAGATTCAATGGCAGTCGTCGCCAGACAGCATAACCTGGACGAACATCCCCAGTGCTACCAGTTCAACCTATTTTACCGGAACGATCACATCAACTACTTTTTATCGAATCTTCGTTTCGTGTTCGGCCGTTGACACATCCAACGTCATCAAGCTAACGATCAACCAGCCGACGATTACATCGGTTACGAATGCGACACGATGCGGACCCGGACTCGTTAACCTGACAGCGACGGGAAACGGCACGATCGAATGGTTTGCGAATTCCACCGGAGGAACCGCGTTGTTCACCGGAAACACTTATTCGCCATCCATTTCTTCGAATGTCACGTATTGGGCACAGGCGAGAATCGGCACCTGTGTATTTACCGGACAGCGCCAGGCTGTGCTCGCTTCTATTACTTCGTCACCTGCCGTTGCCATCTCAGTTTCTGCATCGGCAGTCTGTTCGGGTTCACCGACAACACTCACAGCATCGAGTGTGAACGATCCGAATTATTCCTACACCTGGTCTCCGGGTAACCTGCAGGGAAGTTCGATCACCGTCTCGCCGACCTCTACCACCACATACAGCGTGACCGGAAACGACACGACTACGGGTGGAAACGGTGGTTGTGCTTCGGCTGCGTTTTCGACGATCACCGTGAACCCGCTTCCGAATGCTCCTTTGATTTCTCCTTCCGCACCGGCTATATGTTCAGTCGGCGGATCGGTGACGATGAGTGTTTCAAATGTTGCAGTGTCGACAGTCTATCGTTGGTTACCGGGAAACATATTAGGCACATCGGTCACTGTCTCGCCTTCTTCAACAACCACCTATCTGATCACTGCGACAAGATCGAATGGTTGCACGAGCAGCAGCCAGATCACGGTCGTCTACAATCCGATCACGTCTCCTGTCGTAACAGTGACTGGCCCGACGACCATCTGCCAGGGCAAAACCGACAGCCTTCAGGTAACCGGCATTTATAATTCGTATACATGGACTGCGAATGGAACGATCATTGGCAGCACACAAAAAATTGCCGTGATGCCGTCGAATTCGACCACCTATACGGTAACGGTTTCAAATGGAAATTGTACTTCTTCGACGACACAGGTTATCAGTGTACTTCCATTCACACCATTAGTGCTATCCACTTCTAATTTCGATTCATCCTTCTGTTCGGGCGATACATTAACCCTGAGTGCCAATAATGGTTATTCGGTTTATGCCTGGACGAGAAACGGAATTTCATTCGGTAATACGAATGCGATTGGAGTGACGACGAGCGGACATTACCGGATTCAGGTTATGTCTGCAAACGGTTGCAGCGATACGTCCGGAATTAATATTGTCTCGAAGCAGAGTCCTCCTGTGCCGCATGTTTCTCCATCCGGACCGGTTGCGCTCTGTGACAACGGGTCAAATTCTCCATTCACACTTTGGACCGATACCAACGGCGCAGGTCCCGGCAGCACGATCACATGGAACGACATCAATAATCAGGCGGGTGCACAACTGAATATAAATTTCGACGATCTCGATCTTCTGTTGAACGGGAATACATACAATTATTTTATGACGGTGACGAATCAGAACGGTTGTTCGCGGAATTCCAATTCGGTTCTGGTAAACGTGATTAATTGCGGAGTCAGCGGTGTCGTTTTAAACACGCGTCTTTTCATCGAGGGATATTATGTACAGGGCGGAAACGGATTAATGAATAATTCAGGCCTGGGTGGTTGTCTTTTCGTGACCGGAATCTCGAACGACATGACTGATGTGGATACAGTGACGATTGCGTTGATGGATCCGATTGATTTTCATCTCGTCGAACTTAAGAAGGGATTATTAAAGACGAATGGTTTTGTCAGTGTATCGTTTAGTCAGAATATTCATTCGGGCGAAACTTATTATATCAGGGTCACACACCGCAATTCCATCGAGACATGGAGTTCGACTCCGGTGCTTCTATCCCCTGTTACATTATATGATTTTACAACCAGCCAGTCGAAGGCGTATGGAAATAATCAGATTCA
>JGI24806J26614_1000043_pt1 | contig 20557 bp, 19 predicted proteins | sample Kansoi200umMDA_FD_26614 | JGI IMG/M metagenome (IMG submission 26614)
CAAATCTAAACAGAAATATGTAATGAAAAAATGCATGTAAGGATTGTTTAATTTTTCTTTACCTCATCTTTATCACTCCCGAAAGTCATTATCATTCTGATTGTTGCTATAATTATTTACGGGTTGATCATGACTTCCGGGAGTGATAAAGATGAGGTAAAGAAAAATTAAACAATCCTTACATGCATTTTTTCATTACATATTTCTGTTTAGATTTGAACAGCTAATTAATCTGGTTTTAAAAACAATAATTATTTTTTTATGGATAACAAAACCATCGCGTTAAATTTCTTTAAAGCGGCCGATCGCAGTGACTTTTCAACAGTTGAAACCCTATTTGGCAAGAACCATCATTTCTTTTCGTCGATGAGCCCATTGCCTATGGACAGTATGCAGCATCTTGATTTGTTGAGATCCTTTCAATCGGGCTTCTCCGATACCAGGCATGAAATTCTTGACATTTTTGAATCAGGCAATAAAGTAGTTGTGAGAGGAATATGGCATGGTTTACACAGCGGATCTTTTAATAATATCCCTGCATCGGGCAAAACTGTCAGGCTTTCTTTTATTTGTATCATCGAGATTGAAAATAACGAAATGTTGAACCAATGGATTGAACTGGATTCAATGGTATTGATGATGCAGATCGGTGTAATTCCTATACCGGGATAAACGAATTAATCTTACTTATCACTCCGCCGTCACCGGGCTGATCATATTCTTTATCTCCTCGATCCGGTTAGCGGGAAAACCTCCTTTAGTGGCATGTTCTTTAAGGATCTCTTTATTGGGTGCATTGTATACACAATAGATCTTGTCCTCCGTAACATAACTTTCCACCCATTGAATGGATGGTCCCAGTTCTTTTATTACCCCGCAGGATTTTTGGGAAATACCACGAAGTTCATCCTTCGTGAGTTTACCGGCGCCGGGTAATTCTCTTTCGATTACATATCTTGGCATAACAGTTAAATTTAGATTAATGGTACGACAAATTTTATGCCTGTTTTGAAAAAAGGAATAGGTTTATAGCATGAAGAGACTGATCATTATTTCGATGGTTTTTATTTCATTCAATGCTCATTCGCAGATTAAGAATTATATGTTCATTGGCATGGACCGGGACCAGTTAAAAGATACCAGCCTCTGGGTATCCAATCCATTTGAAGGAGTGCAGGTGGCATATTCCTGGAATCAATTAGAACACCCGAAGGATGTTTATGATTTTAGCCTGGTCAAAGAAGACCTGGCATTATTGAAAAAGTATGGGAAAAAACTTTTTATCCAGGTACAGGATGTCTCATTTTCGATGAAATATAATTTTACCCCCAAATATTTATTGAATGATAGTATTTATCATGGCGGGGCCAGCAAACAATACAAATTCAAAAATGCAGATGAATCAGAATATGAGGAAGGCGGATGGGTGATAAGAAGATGGGACCCTGAGGTTCAAAAAAGATTGCATAAACTATACAAAGCCCTGGGAGAACAATTTGATGGCATCATTGAAGGGATCAATACTGAAGAAACTTCGGTTGAATTTGGAAAAGGGCCCTTGCATCCGCCCGGTTTTACCCCCCGGCGATACGCCGATGCGATCATAGAAAACCTGGCTGCGCTTAAAAAAGCGTTTCCCCGTACTGTTGTAATGGTCTATGCTAATTTTATGCCCGGTGGTTATTTGCCCGACCAGGATTCTTCTTATTTGCGATCGGTTTATGAATTTGCATGGAAAAATAATATTGCTGTGGGTGGACCAGATCTGTTTCCTTACAAACCAGGTCAAATGAATAACAGTTATGGGTTTATCAGGAACAGTTATCAAAAAGTTCCTGCCGCCCTGGCCGTGCAGGATGGTAATTATAATTATATCAATCCGCAAACAAAGGGAAAAGTAAAAGCGGAAGAAATATACCGCTTCGCGAATGACCACTTACACCTGTCTTATATATTCTGGGGAACAGAAGAACCTTACTTTCATGAAAAGACCATTCCTTTTTTGCGTTTGCTGAGATCAAAGTAGCGTTATTTTCCATTTGGCTTTATTTCAGCTATATTCACCAAAATAATTAAATGAGCCGTATCCTTTCTTTTATCCTGTTGTTATTGCTTCCTTTTTCATTACTGTCACAACAATGGAAAACATTTACCGATACTTCTATTTCCTTTACTGCAAAATACCCGGCCACCTGGACCAATAAAATAAAAGAAAGTAAGACCGTGTTTTTTACTTCTCCTGCGGAAAACGAGCATGACGATTTTCTAGAGAATGTGAATGTTAGTATGACCAGGAATGAAGAATTTGGCAAAAAGATAAAGCTTAAAGAATCTATCCCTGCTGTTCTAACAGATCTAACGAATGCAATTGATGATTTTACAAAAATATCAGAACGGTATTTTAAGTGGAACAATAATGATGCCTGCGAACTTATTTACACCGGCGAACCCAAGGGCAGTAAACTGCAAATAAAATTCACCCAATGGTTCTGTTTTTCGGAAGGAAGGCTTTTTGTCGCCACGTATACGGCTTTGCTCAGTAATACTGCCACTAACATAACGGCCAGGAAGATCCTGAGTTCAATTGTTTTTCGATGATCTGAGAGATCATTTTCCTTTTTCCACTTCTATCAACTTCTCGATCACATAATAAGTGATCGGGCAAAAAGTAGAATTCTTTAATGCAAGGGGCTGTCGCTTCAGCATGAAATCATCATCCATATAAGGAAAGCGGGCACAATCGGTTGGCCTGACTTCATAGATGCTGCAATAATTATCATCACCTAAAAACGAACAGGGCATGGTCTTCATTACACTATCACCTTCCTCATCAACCCGTAAATAAGTATCCCTGAAATCGCCTTCCTTCATGTTAAGATGTTTACTGATCCGTTTCACATCAGGTGGCGTAAACCGGGGAGAATAATTTTTACAGCAATTCGCACATTTCAGGCAATCAATTTTTTCAAAAGCCTCTTCATTCAGTGCGGGCAATTGTTTCAGCACTTTGTTCTTATTGGCCCGGTGCAAAAATTTTTTATATTCTTTCTGGCGTTCGCCGGATTTTTTTTCCCAGTTCGTGAGGAGGTCTTTGGACATATTGCAAGGTACAACAAGATGAGTCCGGAAGTCCGGAAGTCCGGAAGTCCGGAAGTCGGAAAGTCCGAAAGACCGGAAGACTATTCCGATTCTTAGAATATTTCTTTACTGACTTCCGGACTTTCCGACTTTCGGACTTACTGTATTTTCGTCTTCCCGTCTTTGCGTTACTTTTGCCCTCCATGGGAACTGCCAGAGAACAATTATTGATCCTGATCACTACACCACTCTATTTGATCGTGATAGGGCTGGAGCTTTTTCTCAGTCATCTCCGCAAACAAAAAAGTTATACCTGGAAGGATTCGATCCAGAATATTTACCTGATGTTATTGAATGCCGGGATCGATCTTTTGTTCCGGGCCATCTATATCGGCATCGTACTTTCATTCTTTTATGACCACCGGATCACAGAACCCATCAGGAATCCATGGATCTACTGGCTCGTGTTGCTGGTCTTTGAAGATTTCATGTATTACTGGCTCCACCGGGTCGACCATGTATGCCGGCTATTCTGGGCCACCCATGTTACGCATCATTCTTCCCCTCAATTCAATTTAACGGTTGGCTTTCGTTCATCCGTGATGGAACCGCTGTACCGTTTTATTTATTTTATCCCGATCGCTTTATGCGGCTTTCAGCCCATTGACATTGCATTTATCTACGCGGCCACGCAAACCTGGGGCATTTTGGTTCATACCGAAAAAATAAAGAAAGCCGGCTGGCTGGAATATTTTCTCGTCACCCCCTCACACCACCGGGTGCATCATGGTTCCAATCCAAAATACCTGGACAAGAACATGGGCATGTTCCTGATCATCTGGGATAAAATGTTTGGAACGTTTCAACCTGAATTACCGGCAGAAAAATATCAACCGATCGTTTACGGCCTTACCAAGCCATTGGTAAATGAGGGTCCTGTTAACATCGTCATGCACGAATGGAAAAATATCGGGAAAGATCTCCGGAAAAAAGGGCTGACATTCAAACAACGATGGAATTATCTTTTCGGCCCCCCGGGCTGGAGCCATGATGGCAGCACCCATACGAGCGATGAGTTGAGGAAAATGGAGGAAGAAAGCTGACTTTAATCACCGGGAAATTTGAATTGCAGCCTGTAACTTTGCGACGCTAAAAAGTCATAAATGTCATATAAGTCATATAGGTCAAATAGAACAGTCCAACTGTTGAGAATGTTGACCAATATGACCAATATGACCTGTTTGACTTATATGACCAATTTGACTAAATGACTATTCAACTATGAATCTCTTCGAACAACAGGCAAACGAATTCATTCCCCGGCACATCGGACCCAATGAAGATGACACAAAGCGAATGCTGAAAAAGACCGGTGCAAAAAACCTGGATGATCTTATTGACAAAACAGTTCCGCCAACGATCCGGATGAGTCATGCGCTGAACCTGCCCCCGGCCATGAGTGAACATGAATACCTGCGGCATATCAAAGAGATCTCGTTTAAGAATAAAGTATTTTCCAATTATATCGGCCAGGGATATTATGACAGCATCATTCCTTCTGTTATTCTCCGGAATGTTTTTGAAAACCCGGGATGGTACACGCAGTACACTCCTTACCAGGCTGAGATCTCGCAGGGGCGTTTGGAAAGTCTCCTGAATTTTCAAACCATGGTGAGTGACCTGACAGCATTACCCATCGCCAATGCCTCTTTACTCGATGAAGCCACTGCTGCTGCCGAAGCGATGACGATGTTCTTTAATACCCTGAATAAACAGGATCATATTGAAAGACCTAAATTTTTTGTTGACCAGGAGATCTTCCCGCAAACAAAAGATGTATTGATGACAAGGGCCAATCCGATAGGAATTGAAATTGTGGAAGGTGATCATGCAAAGGCGGAGCTTGATGAAACCTATTTTGGTGCGATCGTTCAGTATCCAAACGATAAAGGAAGTATTGAAGATTACAGGAGTTTCATTGATAAAGTGCATACAGCCGGTGGATTTGTTGTCATGGCAACTGATCTGCTGGCATTAACTTTATTAACTCCTCCGGGGGAACTCGGCGCTGATGTGGCGGTTGGTTCCGCCCAGCGTTTTGGTGTACCGCTTGGATATGGCGGGCCGCACGCCGCTTTTATGTCAACCAAAGATGATTTTAAAAGAAGCATACCCGGTCGCATCATCGGCATCAGTATAGATGCACAGGGCAACAGGGCTTTGCGGATGGCATTACAAACAAGGGAGCAGCATATCAAAAGAGAAAAAGCCACTTCCAATATTTGCACGGCCCAGGCATTATTGGCCAATATGGCGGCGATGTATGCAGTGTATCATGGGCCGGATGGATTGAAGAATATTGCCAAAAGAGTTGCATTGCTTACTCAAACTATTGCCGAAGCCATTACCGAAAGAGGATTTGAATTGGTATCCGGTAATTTCTTTGACACCATTGTCGTAAAAACAAAGGACCTGGCTGCCATAAAGGCCAAAGCAGAAAGGCAGCACATTAATTTTCGTTATATCGACAATAACCATATTGGTATCTCACCCGATGAAACAACAGATGTTGGTGACCTGTATGACCTGATCAATTGTTTTGAAAATGATAAGGACCCGGTGGCTTTTGATATCCACCAGGATGCCGTGTTGCATCATATCCCTTCTGCCTTATCAAGAACTTCAGCTTTCTTAACGCATCCTGTTTTCAATACGCATCGCAGTGAAAGCCAGATGATGCGTTATATCAAACAACTCGAGAACAAGGACCTTTCTTTGAATACGTCGATGATCTCGCTGGGAAGTTGTACGATGAAACTGAATGCTGCATCTGAAATGATGCCGTTGAGCTGGAGACAATGGAGCATGATGCATCCTTTTGCACCGGCCGATCAAACCAAAGGATATCAATACATCATTGATGAATTAAGTAAATATCTCTGCGAAATAACTGCTTTCGATGCCTGCAGTTTGCAACCCAACAGCGGCGCACAGGGAGAATATGCCGGTCTCTTAGCGATCAAAGGATACCATGAAGCCAACGGGCATCATAACAGGAAGGTGATGTTGATCCCTATTTCTGCACATGGCACCAACCCGGCATCGGCAGTGATGGCCGGGATGAAAGTAGTTGTTGTAAAGGCTTTAGATAACGGCTATATAGATGTAGAGGACCTGAAAGCAAAAGCTACTCAATACAGCAATGACCTCGCTGGTATTATGATCACGTACCCGAGTACCTATGGCGTGTTTGAGGAATCAGTAATAGAAATTACCGAGATCGTTCACCAGCATGGTGGACAAGTATATATGGATGGCGCCAATATGAATGCACAGGTTGGACTCACTGCCCCGGGATTGATCGGTGCGGATGTCTGCCATTTGAACCTGCATAAAACTTTTTCCATTCCACATGGTGGTGGCGGGCCGGGTATGGGGCCTATTTGTGTGAAAAATCATTTAACCCCTTACTTGCCTGGTCATTCCTCGTTGAAAAAAGAAGATTCAAGACTCAATGATCAAGACTCAATATTCAATGCAGTATCTGCTGCTCCCTATGGTTCCGCTTCCATCCTTCTTATTTCTTATGGCTACATAAGGATGCTTGGAAACGAAGGGGTGAAAGCCGCTACTGAATATGCGATTCTCAATGCCAATTATATGCGGGCAAGGCTGGAAGGGAAGTATGACATTTTATATACGAATCATAATGGACAGTGCGCCCATGAATTCATTGTTGACCTAAGACCATTTAAAAAAAGCGCCGAAGTGGAAGCAGAAGATGTGGCAAAACGTTTGATCGATTATGGCTTTCATGCACCTACCATGAGCTTCCCCGTGCCGGGAACCATTATGATAGAGCCAACAGAAAGTGAAGACAAAGCCGAATTGGATCGTTTCTGCGATGCCTTACTTTCTATCCGTGAAGAAATAAAAGCCATCGAAGAAGGGAAGGCGGATAAAAAAGATAATGCGCTGAAGAATGCACCACATACCCAGTTTGTGATCACTGCTGATGAATGGAAACATAGCTATACAAGACAGGAGGCGGCTTTTCCATTGTATTATGTTACACAAAATAAATTCTGGCCTGCTGTGGCAAGAGTGAATAATACATTTGGGGACAGGAACCTAATTTGTACCTGTGAACCGATCGAATCATACATGGAAGCAGAAGCTTAAGGGTTAATAGTCTTAAAACCGAAGAAAAAGACTCAATATATCAAGACTCAACAAACAAGGCTCAAGTGTTCGGATCGGGAAAACTTGAAAATTGAATATTGTTTGTTGACATATTGAGTCTTTCTTTCTAATAACTGCTGCCGATCCCCTGCACAAAAGTTCCGCTGGTATTATAAGTATTGATCGTACCGTTTTCGCCTGAGGTACCGCCCATCTCCACGATCATGGTCTTGCTGTTATTTTTTATTTGAAAATTACCTGCTGATGCGCTGACGGAAAGCCGTACCCGCTCATCTCCTTCTTTATTATTAATATACAGATCACCATTCCCGCTGCTGGTTTGTGTAAGTTTGAGAGCAGTATAACCTGAAGAATTATAAAGCGCCAGGAATCCTCCCGCACTGCTGTTGCACTGCATGGTAGCCCGGCTGTTCCCGTCACTATTACTTACATATATATTGCCACCGCTTTCATCATTGCACATGGTCAGGGTTCTTTTACCTGCAGGATTAAAAATTCCGATATAACCTCCCCCGCCTTCGTTGGAACTGCTTAGCCGCATAGTTTCTTTGCCGGTACCATCTTCCAATCCTATATAACCTTCGTTGTTAGTCGTATAGGTGATATTCACCAGCTTTTGTCCCGATGAATTATATGTTTTAATGAGCCCTTTGTTGGCATCCTGGGAAAGTTTAACCAATACATTACCATAAGCATCAACAACTTCAATCCTTTTGGCTTGTATGACATCCGGAACGGTTTTGGGGCTTCTAAAGGCCATAAATATGGTCCCAAAGGAAGCGAGCATCAGAACAAGAATAGTCTTATAACGGCGATTAGTAGCCTCCAATTTTTGAAGGCGCATTTCAATAGTATTCATATTTATAATTTTAGAGAGAAAAGTTACATATTTATAATTACTGAACAAATTTTTGGCCGCGGGAATAACATTTTCAAAACAGTTTGTCCTGAAGAAGTCAGAAAACAGGAGTTGGTTGCGTGTAATTTTAAAAAAGATTCACCCAAAAGGCGCAGACCTGCCTGCCGAAAGACAGGGTATGGTTTAAAGAGATAAAGACTCCAATATGTCAATACTCAACAAACAAGACTCAAATGTTTGCAGTCGCGAAAACTTGAACATTGAGGATTATTTGTCCGCAGGACCCCGTGGGTTGACTTATTGAGTCTTAGGCGGGATGAAAACTGATCCATTACCCCGGATTATAATTCCACGGTTCCGGTATTAATACCCTACCTTTACGCCCTTTAATCAATAACACAAATACAATGAGCGACAAAAACCAGGGAACCGTTAAGTTTTTCAACCGTGAAAAAGGATTCGGATTCATTAAGCATGATGACTCTAATAAAGAGACTTTTGTTCATTCCAGCGGCCTGATCGACCAGGTAAATGAAGGAGACAAAGTGGAATTTGACCTGCAGGAAGGGAAAAAAGGCATGAACGCCGTGAATGTAAAAAAAGTAGGTTAAGATACTTTACTCTAAAGACATTTCAAACAAAGACCCCGTCGGCTAAGGCCAGACAGGGTCTTTTATTTTTATATAGGGTCTGAAATTAAAATCTGTTCTTCTTATTGCCATTCCCGTGATTTCTGTCACCCGTGTTTTGCTGACGGTTGGCATCATCCCGGCGTTCTAATTGACGGGTAGGTGGTTCTTGTCTCCGTTCCATTTGTTGCTGTGGTTGACGTTGGGGCTGATCATTGCTTCTCACATCCTGCTGACGGCGTTCAAACTGACGGGGTTGTTGCTGTTGTTCCTGTCTCCGTTCCATTTGTTGCTGCGGTTGACGTTGAGGCTGATCATTGCTTCTTACATCCTGCTGGCGGCGTTCAAACTGACGGGGTTGTTGTTGTTCCTGTCTCCGTTCCATTTGTTGCGGGAGTCGTTGTGGCTGATCATTGCTTCTCACATCCTGCTGACGCCTTTCAAACTGACGGAGTTGTTGCTGATCATTATTCCCTGGAACCTGTTGACGAACAGGTGTATTCCTTGTGCTATTATTATCATTGGGCCGTTCCCACCTGCGATTGTTGTTATCATTTCCGGGGTTGGTATTTCTGTCCACTCTATCAGTTGGCCTGGAGATCCTGTTATCAGTTGGGCGGTTTGTCTGTCCATTATTATTATCATTATTCCGCGGCTGCCTGAAATCGTTATTGTTGTTCCTGTCCGGTACCCGGTTATTTGTACGGTCATTTACATTATTATCATTTCTCCTGAAACCATTATCATTTCTTGCCGTACGATTATCACCCCTGTTCTCATAACGTTGAAACTGGCGGGGTGCTTCGCGCCTGTTATTATCCTGCCTGACATTCGGACGATAAAAACTTACTTCATTATTCCTGAATTGTGTTCTGCCGGGATTGTAACTATCACGGAACCTTACCGGGTTGATCCTGCCACAATACCTTTCTGCTTCATAGCGGCTTGGTCCTGACCTGAATCCATAATTAGTGCTGTAACGATTGTTATTATTGATGATGATCGTTGTGTAATTAATGATGGTCACATTTTGCCTGCGGTCAACACAATAATCAAATATGCGGGGTGATGTGATATATCTCCGCGGTGCAAAACTCCAGTAATCATAAGGAGGAGAATAGCCACCGATATTAAAATTGATACTGATGTTAATGCCCGGTCGCAACGGGGCCCAACCATAATAATCGCCACCATCTCTCCAGGCTACCCATGCAGGTGACCATTCATAACCAGGAACCCAGAACCATCCATAGTCATTGTCTTCTTCCCAACGGCCATAGTGAAAGGGTCCCCATCCCCAATCGTAATCAGATACCCACATCCATTCATAATCATCCGTATAAACCCAATGTCCATTGGTGCTATAAGGACGAAAATCAGGACCGGCATCCGGTACCCACACATAACCATAATTCGGGTAATCTACCCATTGGCCATAGGGGCTTAATTCGTCGTAAAATGTCTGGTAAGTAACAACTCCCCGGTCATTATAATCCTGCGCCGAGGTTTTGTTTTGCAATGAACTGCCCAGCACTATTACCAATGCCAATGCAGCAATTTTCAAGATACGTTTCATGGAATACAGTTTTTTAAATTTAAATTCATTCAGAAAATCTTTGCTGCATCCTGTTCACTTTGTAAGACCAAAGACGAAGCAGGAACAGTTTTCTTTTTCTTTGCTTCAATATGACGCTATAATTATGCCTAAGGGTTAACCAAAAAGAGCTTTGAAATAGTTTTAGCAAAATATTGTATCAGATGTTAAAATAAAAAAGCTGCTCTTTCGAACAGCCTTTCTATATATTTAAGGATCGATCAATTCCTTAGTATCCTGAAATTACAATTGACCATCTTTGGTGTTCCGGAAACATTCATCATTTCACTAAAATTTCCTTCAATAAAGCCTACTCCGGGAGGGCCGAAGGCAGTAATATTTACCACCGGATTTGGATTAACAAAAGATGTAGCCACAAACGTAGCATATATCATTTGCCCCTGAAGAATAGGGAAAGTGCCCGGAAGCTGATTATTGGGAAAGGAAAGGCTAAATAAGTAAATAAATCCGCAACAGCCTTGATGGTATCCGGAGAAAGAAGTCTTTTTTGTATAAATTCCCCACAGCCCTGTTGAATCATTGCATACAAACTGATCAGGCGGCGAAGCAAAATTAAAAGGAATACCATCTACGATATATTGTGCGAATTGTAATGATGATGTGCCGCATGCCTGGATGGTTCCAACATTAATGATACCGTTTGTACCGCTAGCTGATACAGGAACACTTTGCTGAACGGTTGAATAGTCTATTCCCAATACCGTAAAGTTCAATGTGCCTCCGCTGCAGCGAATAATGTTTAATGTAAAAGTTCCATTGGTTACCGGGACCACATAATTATTTCCGCCTGCAACATAAATGACTGCTGCACCATTGGTCACATTGGTATTGGAGCAATTTGTAATAATGCCGGTAATGACCAGGCTATTGGCAGCAGGGATGTTTAAAGTAATCGGAGGCAGTGTTGCATTGCCACTGAAAGGACCAATGTTCTGGGAATAAATAACTGCATTGCACTGATCAAGGAATTCAAGAACAAGGGCCTCATCTTTGGGTACTTTGCCGCAAACATTTCCCAATGAATCCGTACGACCATATCCATAGGTATTGTTGACGACTCTTTTTATTCTTACCTGTAAATTGATCAGGGGAACATTATTTGAATTCACAACACTCATACATAGATCGATCACCGGAAAGGAAGCATCACAGTTCCAAAATGAAAAATGGCTGACGTTGGCTACATAGTTGCTCCCTGTTTTAGTTGCGGTTCCATCCTGTTTCCACCGCGCTGTAGCTTCATCAAAATACCAGAGATCAATAGTTGCAGGAGCATTTCCTTGCAGCGAAGCAGGGATCGGGAATGTCAGCTCAGCAGTTTTTCCGGAAGCAATTTTCAAAGACTGACCACCTGATCCTGTCAATTCCACTCCGAGCATTCCAAAGGTTGACAAACCTCTTTCATCACCCGCAGTTGTGATACCCCGCAGATCGCCCATAACAATATTCGGCAGGTCGGGTGAACTTGGATCGATCCAGGTCATGGTTACATTCACTTGTCCTAAATAAACAGCACCACCTGCATCTGTTACCGTAGTGGCCGGCATTACCAGTTTGCCACCTCCTGCAATGGATATAGAACCTCCTGTTGCAGCACTGAAATTACCTGCATTGGTTTTTGGCAATAGTTTAATCCGGACATTATTTATCCGGCCTGCGATAGAAATAAAACTCCGGTAAGCGGTGAAATATCCGTTCCTTGTAACTTTTACCGTACCATTTGCTTTTGATAAACTGATATTCCTGAACCGGAATGATCCATATATGTCGGTAGTGGCCGTATTAGCTCCGCATGTAACAGTTGCACCCGCAACCGGCTGGTTATTTTCATCAATCACGATACCATTTACACCACCTGTTACCATTTCGTTGTCATTAACAGGATTGAGAATGCCGCTGCCGTTAGTTTCAGTCTTCTGGCAACCGGAGGTCAGAAGAATTGAAAAGAATAAAAGCAAAGTGGTTATTCCCGTTAGCGATAAACAGTATTTTTTCATGGAAAGAGTTTTAGTTGTAGTATTCCATTTCTTACGCCAGGTAATCAGGGTCTTTTCCAATAAGAGTACTGTCCAAACTGTTTATTCCAAATTTAAATCTTTTTCAATCTAAAATGATATTTTTTAAGCCTACAGCTTATCATCTCAGCATTCTCTGTAACTTTAATATCCTCAATAATAATTCTATGGATCAACAGATCATCAACCTGTACGATGAGTACACGCACAAACCTCTTAGCAGAAATGAATTTCTGCGCCGTCTTGCCCTGCTGGCCGGTGGCACGGCAGCAGCCATGTCCCTATTACCCTTACTGGAAGTGAACTATGCCCATGCAGCGGTTACCAACCAGGAAGATCTGTTTACGGAGCGAATAACCTATCCCGGCATTAACGGGGATATGCAGGCTTATGTGGCAAGACCAAAAGAAGAAAAACCTTATGCCGCCGTAGTGGTCATACATGAGAACCGCGGGCTGAATGCACATATTGAAGATGTCACCCGGCGGGCAGCCAAGGCAGGATACCTGGCCATTGCCCCCAATGCATTGTCATCACTTGGCGGAACCCCGGAGAATGAAGATGAAGCACGGACAAAATTCCAGCAACTGAAAGCGGAAGACAACCTGCAGAATTTTATAAAAGTGTTTGAATACCTGCCAACACGAAAGGATTGTAATGGTAAATTCGGATGCGTAGGATTTTGCTGGGGCGGTGCTATGGCAAACAACCTGGCTGTAAACGTTCCTTCCTTAAAAGCAGCGGTTCCTTTTTATGGCCGTCAGCCCGCAGCAGAAGATGTTCCAAAAATAAAAGCTGCTATGCAACTTCACTATGGGGGATTGGATGAAGGCGTAAACAAAGGTATTGTTGCGTATGAAGAAGCGTTGAAAAAAAATAATATCGTTTACGAATTATACATCTATGAAGGAGCTAACCATGCTTTTCACAACGATACGGCGCCAACAAGATATAATGAAGCCGCTGCCAAATTAGCCTGGCAACGGACAATTGAATTTTTTGGAAAATATATTAAATAGATGATAGTTGGCAGATGATAACTGATAGTTATTGAAATCAGAGGATCACTTAAAGATCACTGAGACTAGGTAGTTAAAGAACTATCAGTTATCAGTTATCATCTATCATCTGTCATTTCTCCTTCTCAAACCGTTTTTGTACAACATCCCAGTTCACAACATTCCACCACGCAGCAATATAATCCGGTCTGCGGTTCTGGTATTTTAAATAATAGGCATGTTCCCAAACATCCAGGCCGAGCAACGGCGTCCCTTTTAATTCACTTACGTCCATCAACGGGTTGTCCTGGTTGGGTGTAGAGCCAACGATCAGTTTATCGTCTCCTGTTTTTACCAACCAGGCCCAACCGCTACCAAACCTGTTCTTCCCTGCATCGGAAAATTGTGTTTTAAATGCATCAAAAGAACCGAAGTCTTTAATGATCGCTTTGAGAAGCTTTCCGCCAGGCGCATTATTATCTGATGGTGACCTCATACTCTTCCAGAAAAACTCATGGTTATAATGGCCACCGCCGTTATTACGCATCTTTGCCGAATATTTGGAGATCTTTCCCAACAAAGAGCTAAGCTTTACCTTATTGGTATCAACCCCTTCAGCCTTTACGGCATCTGAAAGGTTTTTGGCATAAGCCGCGGCATGTTTGGAATAATGGATCTCCATCGTCATTGCATCAATGGTTGATTCAAGTGCAGAATAGGCATAAGGAAGCGGCTGTTGCTCATAAGGAATTTCTTCACCGGTGAACCGGAATTTATGGTGAGCATTATACTGTTCGGCCAATGAAGGCAACACCGTTAATGAAAACCCAGCTGCCAAACCTGCTTTACCCGTGGTTTTTAAAAACTCGCGGCGATTGTTTTTAGAATTATCCGGCATGATAAATTATTTTTAATTGATGAGATGCGATTACCACCCTAAAATTAAACTGTTTTGTGCGAACAAGACTGTTTGAAATGTAAGAAGGTTGTAAATACCTGATAAAAGGCAGAAAGTATCTATGCCTTTCACTACCTAATTTCGCAAACATTCATGCACCTGAAAGACTACTATAGCATCCTGGACATTGAAAGCTCCGCCACACAAACGGAGATCAAACAAGCATTCCGTAAACTGGCCCATCAATACCATCCTGATAAAAATCAACACGACCCATTGGCTACCGCACAGTTTGCTGAAGTAAAGGAAGCCTACGAAGTACTCACCAATCCCGCCAAAAAAGAATATTACCTGCAGCAACGTTGGTATAACCAAAGTATCGGAAAAAGAAAAACACATGGTGTTGTAACGCCCGTAACCATATTGAAGCAGGCGCTTGAATTGGAGAAATATGTTTCAAAGCTTGATCAGTTCAGGATGGATAAAAAAGGTCTGCATGATTATATTTCAGATCTTATTGCTGACCCAACCATTGAAAAGCTGAATACATTTAATGATAAGGCTACCAACGGAGAGATCATTAACATCTTACTCGCTTGCCTCCGTCCGCTTCCATTCAATTATGTTCTTTCCTTGCATAAACAACTTATTAAGATCAATGTAAATCCAGGGAGCAGTAAAAAGATCAGTGATTGGTTAGCGAAGCGTGAAAAGATCCAGGCGAGGGAAAAATATAAAATATGGATCATTGTATTGATCGTAATCGCAATATGCGGGCTGATCTTTTTTCTTGGCAGATCATCCCAATGACCGAGTTTTTTTAAAGTAGGAGAAAAAGACTCAATATGTCAATATACAACAAACAAGACTCAAATGCCCGTGATCACGAAAACTTGAAAATTGAATATTGTTTGTTGATTTATTGAGTCTTTTTAAAACTGGAGACAGAAACCGAATAAAATGATCTATTCTCCTCCTTGTGACAACTTATTCTCGATCTTATGCATGAGATTGGAAATAGGACCTTCCATTTTATTTGTCCGGTCATCCAGCGACTCATCTTTTAACAGGTCACCGAGGTTCAGCGATGCCGGTAAATAAACAAGGATATTGTGACGCTGATCATTCATGAATTGTTTTAATTTTTGGGGCTCTGCACCTGGGCCAACAGATCCTCTTACCAATTTTATCGATTCATCCGCAATATTTTGCAGGTGGCTTTCGGCCTGGTTTTCGGAAACTCCCGCATATTCTGCAACTTTTTCCACCAACTGACTTTCTTTCCAGTTAACCAAAGTAAATAAGGAATCTTTATGCGTGTCTGCATTCAATATTTTCAGACTTCCTTCGTCGTTCCTGGAAAGTTTATACAGGGCCGTAAGAACAGAAGGGATAGCGGCCTGCGCCAATTTTTCAACGGCAGATTGAATGTCTTTGTCCTTTATATCCTGCGTATTTGGATCGATCTTTTTTAATGGCGGATAATTAAGGTTTTGCTGAATGGTTTCTATAAGGCTTGTTGTCATAACAAATGGTTTTTAACTTTACTTAAAAAACTGTGCCATATTTGCCCATAAACCGAAAAACCGGTAACTCCTTCTTTATCTTTGCTTCATGCACTATGTTTCGGTGGAAGGACTGACGAAAAGTTATGGCATTCAGCCATTGTTTCAAAATATTTCCTTTAATATAGAAGAAGGGGACAAAATTGCCCTGGTCGCCCGTAATGGCACGGGAAAATCTACATTATTGAAAATACTGGCCGGCCAGGAAACAGCAGATGAAGGCAAAGTTTGGATCAATAAAGAAGTGGATGTTGTACTTTTTGAACAGGACCCCCATTTCATTGAAGACAAGCCCGTAGTGGACAATATTTTCTTTCATGATCACCCTGTCATGAATGCCATTGCAGCCTATGAAGCCGCCAGTGAAGATGCCGATGCTGATAAACTGAATGCAGCCATTATCAAAATGGATGAATTGGGCGCCTGGGATTTTGACGCGAAAGTGAAACAGGTGCTGAGTAAATTGAATATCCATCATCTCACACAGCCGGTAAGTAAGTTGAGCGGAGGGGAACGAAAAAGAGTGGCCCTCGCAAAAACACTGATCGATATCGGCTTTGAACATAAACATGTTTTGCTGGTCATGGACGAACCCACCAACCACCTGGATGTGGAAATGGTAGAATGGCTTGAACATTACCTGGCTAAAGAAAATGTCACCCTGTTACTGGTCACCCATGACCGTTATTTCCTGGATACGGTTTGCGAAGAGATCTGGGAGATGGATGGGAGTAATTTATATGTACATAAAGGGCATTATGAAAATTACCTGGAAAAGAAAGCCGCCCGAGTTGACAATGAAACGGCCACTATTGATAAGGCCCGGAACCTCTATCGGAGGGAACTGGAATGGATGAGGAAGCAACCCAAAGCAAGGACAACTAAAAGCAAGAGCCGGCAGGATAGTTTTTATGAAGTGGAAAAAGTTGCCAAACAAAAAATGGCCAATGAAGAGTTACAGTTGGATATGAAGATGAACCGGCTCGGCGGGAAGGTCATCGAACTGAAAAAAGTTTACAAAAGCTATGGCGATAAAGTGATCCTGAAAGGATTTGATTACACGTTTAAAAAAGGAGAACGGATCGGCGTGGTCGGGAAAAATGGAGTGGGTAAATCCACTTTTACAAACATCTTACAAGGCATTGAAAAAGCCGACAGCGGGAAAATAAATATCGGCGACACGGTCATCTTTGGTAATTATTCGCAGCAGGGACTGAATGTAAAGGAAGATATGCGGGTGATCGAGTATGTAAAAACGATGGCGGAAAGCTTTCCGTTGGCCAGCGGCGGTTCACTCAACGCGGCACAATTTCTCCAATTGTTTTTATTCGACCCCGATAAACAATATACATACCTGAGCAGTTTAAGCGGCGGTGAAAAAAGAAGATTGCTCCTTCTTTCCATTTTATTCCGCAACCCGAATTTCCTGATACTGGACGAACCCACCAATGACCTCGACCTTCCGACGCTGGGTGTTTTGGAAAATTTCTTAAGTGAGTTCGCCGGTTGTATCATCATTGTATCACACGACCGGTATTTTATGGACAGGCTGGTGAATCATTTATTTGTTTTTGAAGGCAATGGAGTGATAAGAGATTTCCCGGGGAATTATTCGCAGTATAGGCAGTCGGCAGTTCACAGTTCAAAGTTCGCAGTTCAAAGTTCTCAACCAGATATTAAAGCTTCAATACCAAATGAAGCTTCGAAAACCAGTAACCAGCAACCCTCCTATGCTAAAGCTTCGGAGGGCAAGCCAGCAACAAGTAACAAGCGCCAACTCTCCTTCAAAGAAAAAAGAGAATTTGAGCTGCTGGAAAAAGAAATAGCAGACCTGACAAAAGAAAAAGAAACCATTACAAAAAAACTTACCAGTGGTAAAACTCCATTTGAAGAACTTAGGGTGATCTCAAAACGCATCGGTGTAGTAACCCGTTTGCTGGATGAGAAAGAACTCCGCTGGCTGGAACTAAGCGAGATCCAATAATTGGATCATCTAAATATAAGTTGGCGGAAATATTGAAAATTTATAGTTTTAATTTTCTTTCCGCCTCCTATCCAGACGCTCCCCGGTTAATCCACCTGTTTATTTATTAACCAACAAAATTACATGTATGAAAAAAAATCTCATTCTCGCAGCAAGTTGCCTGATCCTGTTTGCCTGCAGCAACAAGAAAGAAGACAAAAAAACGGATGATGTCAAGACCACCATGTCAACCGACGGGAAAAAACCACCGGCTGAATTGCTCGATCTGGGTGTTGCCGCTCCTGTTGCCAATGCACTGGCAGCATTTTCAAAGGGTGATCTGGATGGAATGGTCGCCAACTATGATGATAATATTAAATACCAATGGTCCAATGGCGATAGCCTGTTGGGCAAACAAGCCGTAAAAGATTATTATGCCGGCCGCTGGAAACTGATCGAATCACTCAGTTTTTCAAAAGAGATCAAGTTGCCGGTGCAGGTAAACGAAAGCCAGCAACCAGACGCTGCACCACCGGGAACATGGGTTCTTTATTGGGTCATGACCCATGTAAAATATAAGAATGGCAAGGAACTTAATTTCTGGCAACATAGCGTCAATCATTTGAATGATGCAGGAAAAATTGATTATGTCGGACAATATATCGATCGCTATCCCATTATGGAAGCAACGAAGGACCTCATGCCAAAATAATTTTCTTGACCGACTATTTCCGGAAAGCGTCTCGTATTATGGGACGCTTTTTTATTACCGGGACTTACTTAACTTAGAACTTGCTACCGTTCGATCAATATGAAAAGAATACTACCACTACTTTTTCTTTTATGCTGCAGCATCACCTGCTCAGCCCAGATCGTGAATATTGAAAGTTCAAGGATGCAATCAGATACGGTGGGATGGATGGGTAAGATCGGTGCGGCTTTTGCGCTGGCCCAAAACACAGATAAAATATTCCATGCTGATCTTGAAGCGCATTTGCAGTATAAAACAAGTAACGACCAGGGTCTATGGTTGATGCTGGGCAATTTTGGTTTCTTAAAAGTAAACAGCAACCGGTTACGATCAGACGGACTGGCTCATTTACGTTATAACCGTAAAGTGAACGAATGGTTGCGCTGGGAATTTTTCGGGCAATACCAGAATAATATCATCACGCAGATCGACTCAAGGATCCTGTTGGGCACTGGCCCCCGCTTTAAGCTGATCAAACTGGATATTTTTCGTTTGTATACAGGCTTTCTATTCATGTATGAACGGGAAAATGAACGCACCAATCCTGTTATAAAACATAATGATATCCGCAACAGCAGTTATATTTCTTTTACATGGCTCCCAAGAAATAATATTGAAATGATCAGTACCACCTATTTTCAGCCATTGCTTAAAAAACTCAGTGATTACCGGATATCGAACCAGGTCAGTTTAAATGTAAAAGCAACGCCGCATTTCGGGCTATCCGTGAAATGGAATTATTTGCACGACCGTTTTCCTGCGGGAACGGCGCCCCGCACTACATATAGTTTTGCCACCGGGATCACCTATGAACTGTAGACTGACCGGTAAAGAAATACGAAAAGGCGACAGGACATTACAGAATCGCGTCATGCTTTTGTTTGAATCTTAATAGGTAAATTTTTTTAATCCAGCCGGGAGGTTCGTATATTTAATTGTTGGGTGTCATGCTTTTTGGCAACATTCAAAATAACATAATAATCAATTTATGAAAAGAACAAAACCAATAGGAGTTGAACTTAAATTCGGATTGATTATCGGATTAATAATTATTGTAACAGCGATAATTGGAACATTTGCCAAATGGAAAGAATTCTATGATTTATTTGCTCCCGATGGAATTCTTTTAAATTGGCGATTTGTATTTTTCATCTTAGTATTAGCCGTTTTGATTGTTTGGTTTATTATGAATTATTTTTGGCAAAAAGAATATAATCAACATGAGATTACAAAAAAGGACAGGGACAATTTTAAAGACGCACTTAAAACTTCAGAAAACGAACGACTTACAGATGTTATAACAGGCATTCCAAATAGCCGAAGCCTTGAAAAAGATATTGATGAATTCTTTTCAGTTGTAAAACCGAATAGTAAAATGCAATTTATCTTTATTGACCTAAAAGATTTTCGAAAAGTCAATAGCAAGTTTGGATTTAATAAAACAAATGACCTTCTAAGAGCAATTGCACAGACAATTTACAAAAGAATGCGAAGAAATGAAGACATGTATAAATATTCAATTGGGAATACTTCAAAGAAAGATGAAAAAGAGAGTTTTTATAGAGTATATCCAGGTGGCGATGAGTTTGTATTTATTATTGAAGGTGACCAAGCTGATGCAATAGGTTTTACAAATAGACTTGTTGGACAATTTGAAGAACTTTCAAAGAAGACACCGCAAATATTAGGTGAGAATTTGGATTTGTCCTTCCATTGTGCAATAGTCGAAATGGATGCTAGAGATTCATTCAATGACATCTTTAAGAAGGCAGAAGATTGTTACAGAATAGCTAAAGAAGGAACTTCTAGATTTACTTTGTGTTGGCATCCCAATACAATTGAAGCAGTTCTTGCCAGAGACTCAAAAAAGAAATCTGACTATGATAGAGCAAGGCAATTATTTCAGGTAATGACAATAATTGACAAAAATTACGAGTAGCACGACGCCCAACACTCGGTTTGCTGCTATGCTGGCAGACGAAT
>JGI24806J26614_1000044_pt1 | contig 20551 bp, 8 predicted proteins | sample Kansoi200umMDA_FD_26614 | JGI IMG/M metagenome (IMG submission 26614)
GCGGAACAGATATTAAACTTGCCCCGAGCGTAAAAGAAGCAGGCGGTCTCGCAATTATCGGAACAGAACGTCACGAGGCTCGACGCGTCGATCGCCAGTTACGTGGTCGTGCGGGACGCCAGGGTGATCCGGGCACTTCACAATTTTATGTTTCGCTCGAAGATGATTTGATGCGTTTGTTTGGCAGCGATCGAATTGCCGGCATCATGGATCGGTTTGGTTATAAAGAAGGCGAAGTGATTCAGGCCGGAATGATCACCAAGAGCATCGAACGTGCTCAAAGAAAGGTAGAGGAAAACAACTTCGGCATTCGTAAACGCCTGCTCGAATACGATGACGTGATGAATGCACAGCGCGAAGTGATCTACAAGAAACGTCGCCACGCTCTGTTCGGTGAGCGGCTCACCTACGATCTCTACAACATGATGTTCGACCTGTCAGAAGAATTGGTTCAACAATTCAGAGAATCGGGCGACTACGATGGGTTCAAACTTGACGTGATTCGTTTCTTCTCTACGGATACACAGATTTCAGAAGAAGAATTCAAAGACGGAAAAGTGGATGCGCTCACGCAGAAACTTTATGATGAAGTGATCGAAGTGTATCAGCGCAAAGCCCACACTCTAGCACAGCATGTTTTTCCGGTCATTAAAGATTTGAGTGAAACACGCGGTGAAACAATAGAAAACATCGTTGTTCCGTTTACTGATGGAAAGAAAGCCATCCAGGTAATTGCGAATCTCAAAAAATCATATGAATCAAAAGGCATGGAAGTAGTTCATGCTTTCGAGAGAGGAATCACACTCGCCACCATTGATGATGCGTGGAAAGAACATCTGCGCGAAATGGACGACCTCAAGCAATCAGTGCAGGGTGCCGTGTATGAGCAAAAGGACCCATTGCTGATTTACAAATTCGAAGCTTTTAATCTTTTCAAGAAGATGGTGGGCGAAGTAAATCGCGATGTAGTTTCATTTCTGTTCAAAGGCACATTACCAAATCAGCAGGTGAACCAGGCACAAACGCCACAGCGTACAGATTATTCCAGAATGCGCGAAGGCCGAGGTGCAGAGATGGCAGCTTCGGTAAATGGCGGCAATGGTCAGCAACAACAACAGCCAACGCGTGATGAGAAAAAATTAGAGCCGATTCGTGTCGGTCCTAAAATCGGCCGAAATGATCCTTGCCCCTGTGGGAGCGGAAAGAAATACAAAAATTGTCACGGCAAGGAAGCATGATGTGGATTTTGTGTAAAGAGTTTATTGTAGTATCGCATCGGAAAGGGAAATAAACAGGACATGGAAACAAAAGATATCGCGTCGCGGATTGATCATACCTTATTGAAACCGGACATCTCTATTGAAAAAATAAAAGCACTTTGTAACGAAGGTATTGAATACGGTTTTGCCGCTGTGTGTGTTCCTCCCTATTTCGTTACACAGTCCAAGCAATTTCTGGAAGAAAGTAAGGTGAAGCTTGCTACTGTCATTGGATTTCCCTTCGGCTATTCCCACTCATTGATTAAGGTGGAAGAAGCCAAACGCGCGATGGATGATGGCGCCGCTGAATTGGATGTGGTAATGAATCTCGCGGCCTTTTTTTCCGGTTACGATAAAGATGTGCTGAAGGAAATTCAAAGCATCACACAGCTTGCCCATTTAAAAAACAAGCAGGTGAAATGGATCATCGAAACAGGACTGCTTTCGAGTAACGACATCAGGAAAGCCTGTGCCATTGCGATCAAAGGTGAAGTGGACTATGTGAAAACATCTACCGGATTTTCCGGTGAGGGCGCAACGGTGGAGGTCGTTCAACTGCTTCGTGATCTTCTTCCGAAAAAAATAAAGATCAAAGCTTCCGGCGGAATCAAAACCCGAGAACAGGCAGAAGCGCTGATTGCTGCCGGCGCTGATCGCATCGGAACTTCTTCATCATTGCAAATAGTTGGAGTGCCCGTTGCAACTATTTGATTCTTTCTTCTCATTTTAGCGAAAGAATAATTGCTGCTCCTTTGAAAGGAATTTTCATTCTTGCTTTATCGTGTATTGCCGCTTCCTGCTTTGCTCAGCAAGGTCATGTAATGATTGTTCAGGATTCTTCCATTGATCGTGTGCTGAAAATGTATCAGACATTTGCGACGGAGAAAAGACAGATCAATGGTTATCGCATCCAGCTTGCATCCAATAACAGCCGCCAGGCATTGATGGATATGAAAGCAAGATTCCTTCAAGGGTATCCCGATAGGGGAGCTTACCTTGAATACAGTGCTCCTCAATTCAAACTGCGGGTCGGGGATTTCAGAAGTCGCGGTGAAGCCGAAGCATTTGTAGAAGAGTTGAGAAAAGTCTTTTCATCGGCTTTTGTAGTACCGGATAAAATTATTGTTGAAGGAGTGGAATGGTGAAGAACAGGATACTTCAGAAAATAAAATCACTTGCTCATGAAAATCGTGAGGAAGTCATTTCCATTCGGCATCATCTGCACTCCCATCCCGAATTATCTTTTGAAGAAAAAGAGACGGCAGCATTCATTTCCCGGAAGCTTTCCGGCTGGGGAATTAAGCATCAAACTAATGTCGGCGGATTTGGAATTGTAGGGCTGATTTCATCCAGGATCAAAGATCAAAGATCAAAGATTCTTGCCTTGCGTGCCGACATGGACGCACTTCCCATCACAGAGAAAAATGATGTCGAATACAAATCAACAAATGAAGGCGTGATGCATGCCTGCGGTCATGATGTGCATTCATCAGCGCTACTGGGAGCCTTAAAAATTTTGAATGAATTGAAAGATGAATTTGAAGGAGAGATCAAATTTATTTTTCAACCAGGAGAAGAAAAATTACCGGGAGGCGCTTCAAAAATGATCGAAGCCGGTGTGCTTGAAAATCCCAAACCCGATCTCATCATTGCGCAGCATGTGTATACTCCACTTAAAGTGGGAACGGCCGGATTTCGGAGTGGGTTATACATGGCTTCTACCGACGAAATTTATATTACGATAAAAGGAAAAGGTGGTCATGCGGCTGAGCAGGTCATTGATGCAAATCCTCTTTATGCTGCAGGACGCTTACTGGTCAGCCTGGATGCAAACAGCAGAGAATTATCCAAAGCAAAAAATCCCACTGTCTTGGCCTTCGGAAAAATAACAGGAATGGGTGCGACCAACATCATCCCGAATGAAGTCACCATCGAAGGCACACTGCGAACAATGGATGAAAAATGGAGAAAGGAAATTCATCAGCGGCTTGAAGAACTAATTGACAACAGAAGAAAAATGGAGCAGCAGCAATTTGATCTTCGCATCGAAGCGGGTTATCCTTGTTTAATCAATGATGAAAAAGTGACTGGCGAAACCAAAAGTTTTGCAGAAGGATATCTCGGGAAGCAAAATGTAGTCGATCTTGATATCAGAATGGCGGCGGAAGATTTTGCATTTTACTCACAAAAAATTCCGGCCTGCTTCTATCGCATTGGTACCGGTAATCCCGATAAAGAAATTATATCAGGAGTTCACACTCCTACTTTCAATATTGATGAAGACGCGCTGGAAATTGCCAGTGGTATGATGGCCTACATCGCCATGAATCATTTGCAGAGTTAGACTTTGCTGAATTTTTCTCATTTTGTCATCGCAAATTTTATCGCATGGACTGGAATCAACTCTTCAGGAGAAAATCAGCGCATCAAATATTGAAAGACATTGAAGCGGGATACAGTGATGCCGAAGAGGGTCCGCAGCTCCATCGAACATTAAAAACCCGTGATCTCACTTTTTTTGGCATCGCTGCCATTATCGGCGCTGGAATTTTCGGAACGATCGGCTCTGCCGCTTCCAGTGGTGGCCCGGCGGTTTCCATGCTTTTTGTTTTCATAGCGATTGCCTGCGGATTTGCTGCGTTGTGCTATGCTGAATTCGCTTCCATGATTCCGATTTCGGGGAGCGCGTATACTTATTCTTACATCACCTTCGGAGAATTGGTCGCCTGGATCATCGGCTGGGATTTGCTGATGGAATATTCCATTGGCAACATTACTGTGGCACTGAGCTGGAGCGCTTATTTGCAAACTTTTCTGGCCGGGTTTCACATGCATCTTCCCGATTATCTCACCACTGATTTCGTCACCGCTCTCAATGCATTTAAAACGGGTGATGCAAGCGATATGCATTACCATGCATGGGTTGAGGCGCCGAGATTGATTGGTCTGCCGCTGATTGTTGATCTCCCTGCCATGTTCATCACTGTGTTTATCACATGGCTCATTTATATCGGCATCAAAGAATCAAGAACTGCTGCCAACATAATGGTAGGTCTGAAATTGATTGTGGTGATTCTGGTCATCCTCATCGGATTTTTTTATGTGGTGCCTGAAAACTGGCACCCCTTTGCACCAAATGGAATTGGCGGTGTGATGAAGGGTGTTGCAGCGGTATTCTTCGCATACATAGGCTTCGATGCAATTTCCACAGTTGCTGAAGAGTGCGAAAACCCTCAGCGCGATTTGCCGAGAGGAATGATTTACTCGCTGATCATTTGCACCGTCATTTACATCTTCATGTCGTTTGTATTGACCGGTATGACGAATTATAAAAATCTCGGTGTGAAAGATCCGCTTGCATTCGTCTTCACACAGATTCCGAGTTTACATTGGCTGGCAGGAATTATTGCCTTAAGTGCGATTGTGGCAACCACGAGTGTGTTTCTTGTTTTTCAACTCGGGCAGCCGAGAATCTGGATGAGCATGAGCCGCGATGGATTATTGCCAAAAAGATTTTCCAGCATTCATCCCAAATACAAAACACCGGGCTTCTCCACTGTAATGACCGGATTTTTTGTAGCGGTGCCTTTGCTTTTTTTAAATTTTACTTTGGTCACCAATCTCACCAGCATTGGAACACTCTTCGCATTCGTTCTCGTTTGTGGCGGTGTACTAATGATTCATTATGATCGCTACTCAAAAAAGCATTCACCCGACGAACGTCGTTTTCCTGAGCCGAAATTCAAAGTTCCCTATATCAATGGAAAATACGTTGTGCCACTTGGATTTATTGCTGGTGCTGCCATGCTTTTTATCTTCAACAAAGAAGGTGCAATGGAATTTCTTTCTTCCACCAAACAAAAAACACCTCAGGAGCTTTTCGAATCTCTCAGCAACACTCAGAAAGAAAAACTTGACGAGTTCATACAAATAAATAATACCGACACAATTCATTCAGCTCTGAAAAATTATCTTGATTCAATTGATGATAAGACCTATCAATCATTCCTGAAAGCATCAGGATTAAGTAAAGAGGATATTTATTGGGTTGGTTTGAACGGTTTCATCCATTACTTTCCCTATTGGCTGTTTTTTATTTATTCCATTGCGATAAGTTGGTTCGCTCTAAAAAACAATCTCTCGCTCATTCCTATTCTTGGTTTAACTATGTGCGTTTACCTCATGAGTGAATTGCACGTCACAACGTGGGAAGGATTCACCATTTGGCTGGTGGCCGGATTGATCATTTATTTCTTCTATAGCTATAAGAACAGTAAGCTGCGCAAGACTGCGTAACCACCGACCTGTTATAATCTCTTTTTTATCGAAGGCTAAAAAATATTTCAGGTAATCGGGAGAAATAAATCCGACTCAGCTCGCATTAATCCCTGTTGAGATTGAAAATATTGAAGTGTCGGAAACTAACGGGCGTTCTTTGAAGCTCAATTTTCTGCCATGAAAATCCTCCTTAACTCAGGGATACTATTTCTCTGTCTAACCGGTCTTCATTCATTGACCAATCAAGCACGAAGTGAAGACTTTACTTTTAATTCACCATTTTCATTAACAAGCACACCCACATTGTGGTATCATGACAATGATCACGACGGCTATGGTGATCCGAATGCGGCCATCCTGGATAGTGTTGCTCCAGCTAATTTCGTAAGTGATCATGGTGATTGCAATGACAACAACCCAATGATTCACCCCGGCGCAACGGAGTCATGCAATGGATTGGATGATGACTGCGACGGTATCAAGGACGATCACGTGAGTTCAGATGCCCTCATCCTCTGGCAACAAACTTTTGGAGGAAGCAGTGACGATATCGCCCAAGCGATGGATGTAACACCCGACGGAGGTTACATCCTCGCCGGAACTACAGCATCTGTAAACGGAGATGTGACAACGGGTCATGGAAAAACGGATGTGTGGGTGGTGAGATTGAATTCTGATGGGACGCTGATCTGGCAAAAAACATTTGGAGGATCAAGCGATGAAAATGCACAGGCGATTAAGCAAACAGCAGATGGCGGATTCATTTTAGCCGGCCCCACTACCTCATTTAACGGTGATGTGACAGGTAATCACGGCGCAACCGATTTCCTGGTGATGAAGTTGGATGCCAACGGCACTTTGCTCTGGCAGAAATGCTATGGCGGTTCTTCGGTTGACGTTCCTTATGCGCTGGATCAAACCAGCGACGGTGGATTTGTGATTGCAGGCACTACTTACTCCAGCAATGGCAACGTAACCGGAAATCATTCGAGCGGTGATTATTGGATCATCAAACTTGACAAGAATGGAAACCTTGTTTGGCAAAAAGCCTATGGCGGATCAGCGTTTGACTTTGCTCATGCTGTCGCGCAATCACGTGACGGAGGATTTCTGGTTTCAGGTTATGCGAGATCCAATGATGGCAATGTGCTATTGAATCACGGGCAGGAGGACATGTGGATTTTGAAACTGGATAAAAATGGAAACATCGTCTGGCAGAAGTCTTACGGCGGAACCGGCGGTGAAGGCGCGAACAGTCTTCAACAAACTTCAGACGGCGGTTACATTTTAACCGGCACCACGCATTCATTCAACATCGATGTGGTCGGCAATCATGGCGTTCACGATTTCTGGGTGGTGAAAATCGATTCAATCGGAAATGTACAATGGAAAGAATGCCTGGGCGGTTCAGATGAGGACAATGGAAATTGGGTTCGGCAAACAACAGATGGCGGATATGTGGTAACGGGTATTAGCCGTTCCAACGATGGCGATGTTTCAGGTCACCATGCAGATGATGATTTTTGGGTGGCGAAACTGAGTGGCGGCGGAAGCATCGAATGGCAAAAATCTCTTGGTGGCTCACTCGACGAAGAAGCCTTTTCAGTTTTTCCCGCTTCGGACGGTAACTATGTTATTTCAGGAAACACGAATTCAAATGATGGTGATGTGAGCGGTAATCATGGCGGCAGTGACTTTTGGATCGCGAAACTTTTACCTCCTTCCCAAAACACTTTTTATGCTGATCACGATGGTGATGGTTTCGGAAATTCGGACCAGTCAGTAAAAGCATGCTCGGCCCCACCGGGCTTTGTGACCGATTTCACTGATTGCAACGATTTGAATCCAACCATTCATCCTGGTGCAAAAGAAATTTGCAACGGTATCGATGATGATTGTGATTTCTCCATTGACGAAGATTCTATTGCGGCCACCATTTCACCATTAACCACGGCCACCATTTGTGCCGGCTCTTCCTTATTGCTTCAATCGACCGTTTCTTCTACTTACACTTATCAATGGGTGAGAAGCGGCCTGAACATTTCAGGAGCCACGCATTCTTCTTATATGGCGAATGCCGCCGGCTCTTATTCCGTTACAGTGAAAAACGGATCGTGCTCCGCCAATTCACCTTCTACCATTATTAAGATCACTCCTCCCTCATCAACGGTACAACCTATCGGAGTTGTCAATGTTTGTTCCGGGAATCCGGTAACATTTTCGGTGACGGCAATGCCTGGACTGTCTTATCAGTGGCACAATGGAAGCAGCAGCATTCCCGGAGCTACAAGTATGAAGTTTACTACCATGGCAGTCGGTAGTTATTTTGCGACCACAAGTGATATTACCGGATGCAGTTTCAATTCATCCACGAGCTCATTACAGAATTTTCCTCCGGTTGTTGCTTCCATTACCGCAACCGGAAATCTGAATATTTGTGCAACAGGATCGGCCACCCTGAATGCTCTTGTTAAACCCGGTTATACATTTCAGTGGTACAAAAACAATATACCTGTGCAAGGCGCGACTACACCGTCTTTGATTGTAGTGCAAGCGGCCAACTATAAGTATCTTGCCACCAACTCCAATGGCTGCACGGCTTTTTCATCCAGTGCATCGGTGACAGGTTGTAAGAATGAAAATGTTTCTTCAATTAATACTGGTGATTCGGAGTTAAAAATTTACCCGAATCCTTCGCATGGCGAGTTTAATCTTTCATTGCATATGGATGATGAGTTTATCGGTCAGTCAGTGATTCAGATTTATAATTCGGTTGGACAAATAGTGAATAATCAGATCGCAGATATCGATCATGGTACATTGGATTATCATTTAAGTCTCCCTCCAGATATGAAAAGTGGATTTTATTTGGTCAAGCTTTTCGCCGGAGAAAAGGATTTTGCTGCCAGGTTTGTCATTGCTGACAAGCCCTGAGAAGAAACGAATGTCAGTGACATTCCGTGCTGTTCTTAAAAAGGAACATCATAGATCATTTATTTTTTCCGGTTCTTTAAGAATAGCTAGTTGCGCAGGTATAGATTTGCGTAACAGTTGCTGACATTTTCCTTTCTATGGCGAGCTCTATCACGAATCAATCACTGCAAAATTTCAAGAATCTTGTTGCAATAAAATTCCAGCTTTATAATAGTCTCTTCACTGCCCTGCCCTTTCACCAAATTGAGAACACCGGAATTCTGTTGTCATTGTTTTTAACCTATTGTGAAGAGAACTTTCAGAAGAAAAAAAGCCCTAAAGAAATTATTGAGTCATTTCTTCGCCAGTACACGTCCTATACAAAGGAGAAAGAACAATTAGACCTTCTGTTCCGCTTTATTCAGTACACAGAAAGGCAGGTGGTGTTGTTCGATGCCATCGAAGATGCCGCCTTTACGCAAATGAATGATGTAACCGGCGCGGGTACACTGAAGCATCTTCAGGCCGAAGTGGAAAAAAGTCAAAAGAAAAAATCGGTCATTGACAAATTGAAAGATTTTTCTGTGCGCCCCGTGCTCACTGCTCATCCCACCCAATTTTATCCTGATGAAGTATTAGGAATTATTCATGATTTGACCCGTTCACTTTCTGAGAATAATGCGGAAGAAGTAAATACGTATTTGCAGCAACTTGGCATGACACCTTTCCTGCAAAAAACGAAACCGACGCCACTCGATGAAGCAAACAGTTTGATGTGGTTTCTCGAACAGGTTTTTTATGAAGCCGCCGGTAACATTGCAAGCACGATAAAATCCTGGGTGCTTGATTTTGATCAGGCAACCAATCCCTTAATTCGATTGGGATTCTGGCCTGGCGGTGATCGTGATGGAAATCGTTTTGTGAAATCTGATACCACTCTTCTTGTTGCGGAAGCATTGCGAAACCGGATTATCCGCTGCTACTATCGTGAAGCAAGTACGTTAAAGCGGCGATTAACATTCCGCGGTGTTGAGGAAATCATGAATGAAATCGTGCAACAACTCTACGATTTGCTTTTCGAAACAGAACGCAGCAGCTCTTTTACAAAGTCAGTGCTGCTTGAAAAGCTGAAGGCTATACGTGAACGAGTGATCGAAGATTACAATAGTTTATATGTGCAGGAAATCAATGATTTCATCAGCAGAGTGGAAATTTTCGGTTTTCATTTCGCTTCCCTCGACCTTCGGCAGGATAGTTCCGTTCACAAAAGAGCCATTGATGAAATAACAGAAGCAACCGATGTTCTTCCAAAAAATTACAGACAACTGGCTGATGAAGAAAAGATCGGGACTCTTTTCAGGATTAATAAATCCGTGCTCGCGGAATCATTGAAGGATGAAACTAACATTGATGTGTTGAAATCAATGTCGGCCATGAAAACAATTCAGCGAAGCAATGGTGAGGAAGGTTGCAACCGTTATATCATCAGCCATACAACGAGTGCCGTTGACATCATTGAAGTTTACGGATTGTTTTTGCTGAGTGGCCAGGAACAGGAAGAATTAACCGTTGACATTGTTCCGCTTTTCGAGTCGATTGATGATTTAAAGAGAGCGCCTTCCATCATGCAATCGATTTATGAAAATGAAAATTACCAGCGGCATCTTTCGCTCAGAAATAAAAAGCAAACCATCATGCTCGGCTTCTCTGACGGAACAAAAGATGGTGGCTACCTAATGGCGAATTGGAGTATTTACCAGGCGAAAGAAGAGCTCACGGCCATTTCCAAAAAGTACAATGTTGATGTTGTCTTTTTCGATGGGCGCGGCGGGCCTCCGGCCCGCGGGGGAGGAAAAACAAATCAATTCTATGCATCACTCGGAAAAAATATTTCGAATAAAGAAATTCAGCTCACCATCCAGGGACAAACCATCAGCTCGAGCTTCGGAACCGTGGAGGCAGCACAATACAATCTCGGGCAGCTGATACATGCAGGCATCAGTAACGATGTGTTTGCTGAAAGAACTTCAACGCTGAAGCCCGGAGAGGATGCGCTGATCAGCAAGCTGGCTGAAATAAGTTATGATTGCTACAACGTTCTTAAAAATCATCCGCTGTTTCTCGAATATCTCTCTGCGATTAGCCCGTTAAATTTTTATGCTGAAACAAATATCGGGAGCCGCCCTGCAAAACGAGATGGCATGGCACAACTAAGCCTGAAGGATCTTCGGGCGATTCCATTCGTTGGTGCATGGAGCCAGTTAAAACAAAATGTTACCGGTTATTATGGAGTAGGATCAGCTTTAAGAATGATGGAAGAAAAGGGGAAATGGAATGAGCTAAAAGAATTCTATAACCGGTCATTATTCTTCAGGACACTACTTGACAATTGCGAAATGTCGATGAAAAAAAGTTATTTCCCCTTGACCCAATTCCTGTCCGATGATTCCAAATTCGGAGAAATATGGAATATGATCCGCGACGAATTTGAATTGACACGCACTTACATTCTCAAACTCACCAACAAAAAGGAACTGATGGAGGAAACGCCTGCCACCGCACTATCCATCGAAATGAGAGAAAGAATAGTGCTTCCTCTTGTGACGATTCAGCAGTTCGCTTTAACGAAGCTGAGGCAAATGAATTCAGGAAGCCAGGAAATGAAATCTGTTTATGAAAAGCTGATTATCCGGTGCTCATTCGGAATTATTAATGCGGGGAGAAATTCGGCGTAGCCGGTCTTCGATCACCTTTTTAAGTCAGGGCTAAAAATCAAAACTTCTCTTGAAGTCTTGTTATTCGACATGCCGTATTTCCAATTCGGCGTGATGATTTGAAATCCTTTGTAGAGCTTCCTGATTTCATCACCATCATTGTACGAGAGCAACCAACTTTTTCTCACTCTCAAAATTTCAGCGAGTGCAACGTGATCAAAATCTTTGTGAGCATCACCTTTTCTTCCATACAAATTGCTTTTGATGAGGTAGGGCGGATCAAGATAGGCGAAGAGATGTGGATGTTTTTTTAGTGATTGAATGAAATCTGCCTTGTGAACCGAGATATTGCGGTTACAAAAATTTCTCAATCGTTCAATGGAAGAATGAGTGAAACGCGGATGATAGGGAGACATGCCACCTGAAAGAGTGGCACCTGAAAACGATGACCGATTCAAAACATAGTAAACGGCCCCGCGCTCAAGCTTCGTTGCAAATGATGTTTGTGTTTTTTGCAGCTCATAAAATTTTTCTTTTGCAAGCGGAAAATGTTTTTCGACCTCATTGGCTAATGCATCTGGATCTTCCACCAGGCATTGCCAGAATTCCACAAGCGGAGAAAAAATATCATAACCTTCAACGCGAATTCCTTTTGCAGCGGCAAATAATTCTACAGAGCCACCACCGAAAAATGGTGAAAGCAGTTCTTCAATTCCACGAGGGAAAAATGAATAAATGATTTCCACGCCACGGGTTTTTCCTCCTGGGTAACGCAGGGGCGATCGGGCTGTTAAATGTTTTTCTTTTTCTGCGAAAGCTAATGACTGCTGCACAGGGGAAAGATACATGATTGAGAACACTCGCGTAAGGGATTTTCTCTCTTTACAGAGATCCCAAAAAAATGAAGCAGCCCCGGATAACCCGAAACTGCTTCTCGACCCCATACCTCATATCTTGAGTTTCTTATATCATATTGAGTGGGATAGTTATAATGATGCTCTTTTAGCGTTGCATTTACTTTTCTTTGTTTACGATCACAAAGCGCTTGATCAAATAATCATCATTCATTCGTATTCGCATGAAGTAAACACCTGACGGGAAGCTTTCGCCAAACTCGATGTTCTTTTCCATCTTACCTGAAGTGACTCCGGTTTTTTCTGAATATACAAGTGCGCTTACCATATCACGAATTTCTATCCACGCTTCACCATCATTCTGACCGGCAAATTCGGCTTCAACATGGATGGCACCGGAGGTGGGATTCGGATACAGTTGTACTGTAGAAACAGAAGGAAGTTGCGTTTGATCGCTATTATCTTCTTTACAACTTGGAGTAATTACCAGTGTGTTGGAAAGTGCAGTACAACCAGTCGTTGAATTCGTTTCAAAGCATGAGAAGGATCCTGCAGCAAGAGCCGTGTAAGACACATTCGTGGCGGCGAAAATATCAACACCTGCATTTCTCCACTGGAAGACAAGACCGTTGCCTGCATTTGCATTCAACGTCTTCGTCTGCGGAGGACAAATGGTGAGATTACCGGACGTGCTGATGGATGCATTCGGAAGGCTATTCACCGTAATGGTCACCCCTGTGCCCGTGGTAGCAGAGCAACCATGTGTATCCGTTGTGGTCAGTTTGTACGTGGCACTTGATGTTGGAACATAGTTTTTGTTCGTTGCTCCGTCAATGATGATCGTTCCTTTCTTCCACTGATAGCTGTAACCTGAAGGTCCCACGAGTGTGCAAGGTGTCACATCAGCACAGAATGTTGTCGGACCATTAACCGTTACCGCAGTTGAAGGAACCGCCCATTCCGTCACCGAAGTGGCAGTTGACGTTCCCGTACACCCGTTTGCATCCGTAACAGTGACAGTAAACGTGCCCGTCGCAGTTACTACATCGGTTTGAGATGTCTTACCATCTGACCAGAGATAGCTGCTGCTGGTTGGATTCGCCGTGAGTGTTACTGTTCCACCATCGCAGAAACTAGTAGCACCCGATGCTGTGATCGTGGCTGTTGGCGGCGTGCTAATCGTCATTGTTTTTGACGTTGTGCCGGAGCATCCGCCGGCGTTCGTAACGGTCAACGTGTAAGTACCCGCTGACGAAACATTGATCGATTGAGTAGTAGCGCCCGTAGACCACAAATAAGAATTATAAGAAGTATTAGCACTTATAGCCACTGAGCTGCCACTGCAAATATTTGATACACCTGTGATGGTTGGTGCCGGCGCAACATTCACCGTCACAGAAAATGCTGATGAAGTGGCCGAACAACCGATGTTATCCGTGATTTTAACCTTGTAACTGCTGGTTGCAGTGGGGGTGTAATTTTGATTGGTAGCACCTGTTTGCGCAGCAGCGCCTTTGATCCATTGATAATTGTAACCAACACTTGACGTTGTCAGATAAACACCTGCGTTTGCACAGAATGTTGTTTGTCCTGTACTACTTGTAACAGTTGGTGTGGGTACTGAATGTACATTCACCACTTTTGCTGCAGAAATGGCCGTACATCCACTTGCGTCAGTAACAGTACAACTGTAGTTTCCACTTGCGTTAACAGTAATGGTAGAAGTTGTCTTCGTATTCGACCATAGATATGAGATATACGTTGCAGGAGACGTGCTCAGTATTACATTACTACCACTGCAGAATTCTGTTGGACCAGATGCATTGATTACAGGAACAGTCGCAGACCCGGTAGTAACAGTTTTCGTTGCCGAACCCGTACAGCCACTGGTATTCGTAATCGTGAGTGAGTAGCTACCCGCCGTATTCACAGTGATCGATTGCGTGGTAGCGCCTGTTGACCATAGATAAGATGAATAAATATTATCGGCACTTAGGGTTGTTGAACTTCCACCGCAAATAGTTCCACCACCTGTGATGCCCGGAACGGTGGCTGTATTGATGGTAATGGTTAATGTATTTGAAGTGGCCGAACATCCGATGTTGTCGGTAATTTGAACCTTGTAGTTTCCTCCGGCAGGTGGAGTGAAGTTCTGATTTGTTGCGCCTGTTTGTACAATAGTACCCTTTAACCATTGATAGCTGTAACCAACTGTTGAGGTAGTGAGATAGACACCGGCATTATCACAGAAGGTTGTCGAACCAGAACTTGTTGTGACCACAGGAGTCGGTAGTGTATGAACATTCACTGATATTGGTAAGGACGTTGCAGTGCATCCGGCTGCATTGGTCACCGTGCATGAATAACTTCCGGTGGCCGTAACGGAAATTGTTGATGTAGTTTTTGTATTCGACCATAAATAGGAAGTGTAGTTAGCAGGGGTTGTACTCAGCGTTACTGATCCGCCATTACAAAATTCTGTCGGCCCCGATGCAGAAAGAACGGGAACAGTCGCACTTCCTGACTGCACAGCAGCACTTGTACTACCGGTGCAGCCATTAGTATTCGATACAGTTAGTGAGTAAGTTCCCGCAGTAGAAACTGAAATTGTTTGTGTGGTTGCTCCTGTTGACCACAGATAAGTTGCATAAGCCTGATCAGCACTAATCACAATTGGATTACCGCCGCAGACAGTTGTGACGCCTGCAATGCCTGGTGCCGGCGCCGAATTGATTGTGACTGTGAATGCAGCTGATGTTGCATTACATCCGATGTTATCTGTGATCTTGACCTTGTAATTACCGCCTGCTGCAGGAGCATAGTTTTGATTGGTTGCTCCTGTTTGGGCAGCAGTTCCCTTGTACCATTGATAATTGTAACCGACCGATGAAGTCGTGAGATAAACGCCTGCATTCGAACAATACGTTGTCTGTCCTGTGCTGGTTGTCACTGTTGGTGTTGCAACAGAATGAACATTCACAGTAATGGATGAAGACACTTTGCTGCATCCATTAGAATTCGTAACGGTGCATGAATAGGTGCCGCTGCTGTTTACCGAAATTGATGCTGTTGTACTTCCGTTCGACCATAAATATGAACTGTAAGTTGTCGGCGTAATGCTGAGCGTTACAGATCCGCCACTGCAGAATTCAGTCGCGCCTGAAGCAGAAATTGTCGGGGTAGTAATACTTCCTGACGTGACTGTGACGCTTGTCGTTCCAGAACATCCGGAAGCGTTTGTAACAGTAAGTGAATAGGTTCCGGTAGTATTCACGGAAATGGATTGTGTGGTGGCTCCTGTTGACCACAAATAGGTCGAGTAAGTCGTGTTGGCACTTAACACCGTCGCAGTACCATTGCATATAACAGGTGTTCCCACGATGGTCGGCAATAAAGAAGAACTAATCGTGATGGATAACAAGCTCGACATTGAAGTGCAGCCAATGTTGTCCGTGATTTTTACTTTATAGCTTCCCGTAACTGTGGGTGTATAGTTTTGATTAGTTGCACCGTTTTGTGCAGTGGCTGCCCTGTACCATTGATAATTATATCCAACCGCATCAGTCGTTAAATAGACTGCTTCACTCGTGCACCACGTGGTGGCACCCGTACTTGTCAATACATTCGGAACGGGGAGTGAGTGAACATTCACGTTCATCAGAGCCGAGGTTGCAGTACAACCGTTTGCATCCGTTACTGTACATGAATAACCACCGGTAGAATTAACGCTTATTGTAGAAGTAGTTTTCGAATTCGACCATGCATACGAGCTGTATGTTGCAGGAATTGTACTGATCACTATTGATCCACCGCTGCAGAAATCAGTTGCACCCGATGCGGAAAGAACAGGTACTGTTGCTGATCCAGCCTGTAATGTTGTCGAAGTGGTTCCTGAACAACTATTCACATCTGTAACTGTCACACTATATGTTCCTGCGCTACTAACAGTAGTTGATTGTGCTGTTCCACCATTTGACCACAAATAAGTCATGTAGGTGCTTGTTGTACTCAGCGAAACAGGGTTCGATCCGCAAATAAAGGATGCACCGGATATATCTGGAGTCGGATGAGCATTGACCGTGACTGCCAATAAAGCGCCTGTTGATGAACATCCGATATTGTCTGTTATTTGAACTTTGTAGCTCCCGCTGGATGGATTCAATAGGTTTTTATTGGTTTCACCTGTTACTATGTTCGCCCCTTTATACCATTGATAGTTATAACCCACCGCATCATTCGTCATGTACACTCCGGAATTATCGCAGAAAGTCACTTGTCCGTTGCTGGTAGTCACAACAGGAATTGGAAGGGTATGCACATTTACATTCATCACGGCTGAAGTAGCAGTGCAACCATTTGCATCTGTTACCGTGCATGAATAACCACCACTTGAACTCACAGTTATAGTTGATGTAGTCTTTGTATTTGACCATGCATAAGAACTGTACGTGGCAGGAACAGTGCTGATCACGATAGATCCGCCATTACAGAAATCAGTAGGACCGGAAGCCGAAAGAACAGGCATCGTAGCTGATCCTCCTTGAAGTGTAATTGATGCAGTTCCTGTACAAGCATTCGTATTTGTAACGGTAAGCGTGTAAGTTCCGGCTGTCGTTACGTTAATTGATTGCGTTGTGCCACCCGTCGACCATAAATAAGTGGTGTACGTGGTATTCGCACTAAGTGCGGTGGAAGTTCCGTTGCATATGGTTGCTGGTCCATTGATGCTTGGTGCAGGTGGTGCATTCACCGTTACTGCCAAAGCGTTAGACGAAGCAGTACATCCCATCGCATCATTAATTTTTAATTTGTATGTACCAGTTGAAGTGGCAGAATAATTTTGACTGGTAGCTCCTGTTAAAGTTGTGGCTCCTTTGAACCATTGATAACTATAGCCGGTCGTTGTGGTTGTTAAATAGACTCCGGCATTGGAACAGAAGGTCAGGCTTCCTGTATTCGTATTAATAGCAGGCGTGGGTAACGTGTGAACATTCACCGCGATGGAGTTCGACACATTCTGGCAACCATTAACATCTGTTACAGTACAGTAATAGGTGCCCGAAGCAGAAATAGTTTTCGATTGCCCGAATCCACCCGATGACCATGATACAGTGCTGTAATTCTGATTTGCGGTCAGCACCACATTACTTCCATTACAAAATTCAGTAGGTCCTCCCGCAGAAATTGATGGCGTAGGAAGAGGATTCACTGTAATTACTTTCGGAACTGCACTTCCAACACAACCGTTACCATCAGTAACAGTAAGCGAATATGTTCCGGTGGTAGAAACATTAATTGAAGTAGCTGTTGAGCCTGTTGACCATAGGTAACTTAAATAGCCGGTATTTGAAGAACTCAATAGCGTTGATTGTCCCTGGCAAATTGAAGTTCCGCCGGCCACATTAATACTCGGTGCCGGGTTGTTCCAAACAGTGATAGATGTTCCGGCTGATTTTTGTGTGCAACCATGTATATCGGTCAACATCACTTTATATGTTCCGCCCGAGGCCGGCGAGTACGTTGCGCTGGTTGCACCTGCGAGATCTCCATTTGAGTTGGACCACTGACAAGCGTAACCGGTAGTGGTAGAAAGATAAGTGGGCGCACCAGAGCAAAATGAAGAAGGTCCGTTCACTGTGATTGTCGGAACAGGTGGCGACCACACGGTAATTGGAACTGAATTCGTACTATTTCCCCAGCAACCATTTCCGTCCTTCGCTGAAACTGTGTAAGTACCGCTTGCAGAAACACTGAGAGTATCTCCGTGCTGAAGGTTCGACCAGGTGTAAGTCACAAATCCGGGAGTTGCAATAAGAAGTGAGTTTGTCGTAGAACAGAATTGTGTTGGACCGGTCACTGTGATTGCAGGTTGCGGCAATGGATATACAGTTACATTTTCAGTTTCAGAAACTGTCTTACATCCGTTAGCATCAATTACCGTCAGGAAAAAATTACCACCTGTGGTGATGACAGATTTGTCCATTGTTGTTTCGCCGCTGTTCCACAGATATTGTGTGCCTGCAGGATAAACGGTTGTAGGATGAAGAATGGTAGTGTCTGTTCCGAGGCAAAAGCTGTGTGGCCCCGTAATCAGAGTCAGATTAGTAGTAAGAGGCAACGGATTCACTGTGATATGGACTGAACTCCCTCCCCAGTAACTGGTCAAACTATTTGTTGCCGCCACGGAATAATCACCTGTCGTCTTAACCCAAATCGTCCGGGTGGTTGCACCTGTGTTCCACAGATAATACGCAAAGCCGGCACCCGCATCGAGTTTCACACTATCTCCTGCACAAATAGATGTTGAACCGTTAACCGTCAATGTAACCGTTGACGCGCCAGATGGCACAAAACTGCTCATAATTTTCACCGCGGAGTAAGCGGGCAGTGTTAATGAACTACCTAAGGTTCCTGTTGTTGTATTTACGTCTGCATCCGTGGCGATCAAACCCAGTGGATCTCCGCTGATGAGTTTGTAAGATGAACCTGTCGGAAATAGTGTTGTTGTATTGAGAACGTAAGCTGAATCACTAACATTTAAAATAATGGAAGTTGAACCAGTCGATCCAACAAATGTTCTTCCATAAATACCATCAAAAATTTGATTTCCGTCCGATGTGCTTATGCTGATCTTATGGTTAGGACTAAAAGATAATCGCGAGGTATATGTTTTTCCATTGGCGGCCTGACTGATCATTTGCATGATCCGACCGGAGGCACTCAAACCCCATGGTGTCGTCGGTGGTGGATTATCATAATGCGCATAGGTTGAATCATGAAGCAACCCTGCTTCGCTGATACTGAATCCCAAATCGTCATCGAAAAATTGTCCGTAAATCGCCGATCCGCTCACCGCGTGTGCTGTTAAGTTCGTGATGTAGGAATTTTCAAGATATTTAAGTGTGATCGACCCCATGTACAATCCGTGAGCCCAGCGCCCTACAGTAGGACGATAAAAATCATCATTGTTGTATTCAGTGATCCAGGCTTCTTTTCCGGGTGTCCGTTTTGCCATCGAAAGGTTGAGAACATTCAGGGCCCAATCCGGACGACTCATCCAAACTCTGATATCATCCATGGTTTCATTGACTGCTGAGTCACCAGGATTTGTTTTGACGTACACATGATAAGTCCATGCATCTTCCCTTCCATTGATGTATTTCTTTACCGAATCATTCCAGATTCCTTCCCTTCCTGACGACAGCTTTTCAAAATTGCCACAGATTGAAACTTTGGCGTTTGGAAAATAATGATGAATGGTATCGATCCATTTATTGCATGCAATCGCATACGAGTGACCATCAGGGTAAATGGAATCCACTACATCAGATCCTTCGGGTGCATCCGGTGATCCGCTCGCAGCATAAATTTCGTTTCCAAGCTCCACGTACTTAACGGGAATTCCGATTGAGTCAGCATGCTTTAGCATGGCGATCTGATCTTGCAAAGTCGCTGTGACCATATTCAAAGTGAACATGGCTTTCGCATGACAGGAATCGAGAACAATCTTGAAGTTTTCCAAATAGTTTGGTTGCTGAGTCATTCCACTCAGTTTTGTGGGAACCAATGGAGATGTTGAATACCATCCGCGCTTCCAGTCAAACCAACTCGAGTTACCGGGATATCGGACCACTTTTGGAAGAAGCAAAGGAATATGAGAAACATAATTGGGAGTAACCAGTGATTGTCCCTTGTTGATATTCGGACAAGTGTATCCTAACCAATCAGGAGGCAATGCCTGCTGAGTGGAGAGATTCACATCAACATGACTTTGGGCAAACGAAACATTCGTAACAAAAAGAAACAGGATAATTGAAAATAATAAACGCCATAGCGCGTAAGGAGATTTCCGTTTCATATACCTTGGGTTTTGGTTTAGCTATATTTAAATACTAATAAGGACTAAGCCTTACGGTGGCTTTTCCGGAATTGTTACCGGCTGCTAAACCGCTTCAATCAGGAGAATGAAAAATCATCCTTTGCAAAACCATTATCTGTAAATGATTTGCAAAAGATTCGGAAAGAAAGATGTATTAAGCAGTAAGTAAGAAGAAAGAAATTTTAGGCATACAATGGAAATGCCTTCATGAATGAATGAACATCGTTTCGAACGGATGCAATTTTATTCTCGTCATCGGCATTCATGATAATCTGATCGATCCATTCTACAATTTGTTCCATATGATTTTCTTTCATGCCGCGTGAAGTAATGGCTGGCGTGCCAATCCGGATTCCTGAAGTAACCATCGGCGACCGGTCATCGAAGGGAACCATATTTTTATTTAGCGTAATGTGCGCTGCGTTCAGTGTGTTTTCAGCTTTCTTGCCTGAAATATTTTTATTGTGAAGATCAATGAGCATAAGATGATTATCAGTTCCGCCGGAAACAATATTGTATTCACGTTTCACAAATGCTTCTGCCATTGCCTGTGCATTTTTCTGAACCTGTTGGATGTATTGCTGGTATTCATCCGTTAATGCTTCTCCGAATGCTACAGCCTTCGACGCAATCACATGCTCGAGTGGCCCCCCC
>JGI24806J26614_1000045_pt1 | contig 20550 bp, 18 predicted proteins | sample Kansoi200umMDA_FD_26614 | JGI IMG/M metagenome (IMG submission 26614)
CGGTAAAACATAAAAGATTTCATTAGCAATCATCTCTCAGGTACATATGATTTACATTGACTTTCTTACCTGATCAAACGGGTGGTTTTTCAACTTTCCGCTTCAACTTTATTTTTAACAATTTCAGCATATGCCGCATCCCAAAGATCAATTCTTTTCTGCAGGGCATGTTTGGTGCTTTCTTCTGCTTCAGCCCAAAAAGCTTCATCTTTTTCGCATAATTTCTCCGTCATCGATAATGCTAAGTGGCTGTGGTGGTCGCCGTCTACCTCAATATGACGATCTAAATAATATTTAAAGATCGATACTTTATCTGCCTGGGTACTGTTCAGGTCGTTTACCATGCTAAAAAACATATTTGGAATTAAATCCTCGCGACCAAAAGTAAAACTTGCCGCCTGTAAATGTGTTTTTCCGCTGTTAATGGTGTCGAAAGTAGCTGTAACAAAATCCTTTGCCTTTGCCGGAACCCCGGCAATTTCGAAAGCCTCATTAAAGCTTTTCCCGTTTTTAAGTTCCTCTAAAAAGGTGCTGATCGGTTTGGTATTGGCGCCGCATTGATCCATGGCATCTAAATACAGTTCAAAGTGACTTTTAATCGCCCCATTGGCATCCACATCCGATTCTTCGCCTGCTACAATTTCATTAATCAGCTGTCGGGTAACGGGATCGCCTACCGGAAACCATGGCAAAGTAGTACAGGTTAAATTAATTTGTAAAGCTTTAAGCAACGACATGAAATCCCAAACGGCAAAAATATGATGTTCCATAAAAACCCTGAGGTCTTCTATTTCACTAATAGCCGAATAAACCTTGTGGTTAATAATTTCCTGCCTAAGCGGCGCTATTCTTTCCTGGATTTTTAAAATGTTAGGATGCATGTTTGAGTTTTGTGTGGGGAGTTAGGAGTTTGGAGTCCAAACCTCATCATCCTATTTAATGTCTGATCTTTCACTTATTTTGGTAAATTCTTTTCCAGCGCTCTGCTCGCTCTTTTAACCGCAAGGTTTTCTTTCCATTGCATGTATTTTTCGCGGTAGTTTGCTTTCATAAAGTCGTCAAATTTACGCTGTAAAGTTAAGTTATACAAGCTTTTTGCTTTTACCGCCCAGCTTTTATCCCATGCCCTTAAACTAATGGAAAAAGAACCATCCAGGTATTTCATCCAGTGCCAGTATCCGGTTGGCATAAATAAGGTATCGCCATGTTCTAAAAAAGCTTCAACACCCTGAACGCCCTTTAAAGCCGGGAATTTATCAAAGTCTGGATTTTCTACATCATAATCTTCTAAGGCATAAGTGGCATAGGGGATTTGATACAAACGTTCTTTCCATTTATAATCAAATAAGATTACATGCTTCCGGCCGTTAAAATGCGTATGAAAAATATGTGCTAAATCAATATCGTAGTGCAAAAAGGTTACTGAACCTTTACCACCAAAGAACATATTGGGGTAACTATCCAAAAAACCGCCCATTAAATCTTTTGGTGCAATATAATCTTCCAATAGTTTCGGCGCAAATTTTATCGGATCGAACAAAAATATGCGCAGATCGGTAGGTGTTTCTTTAATCAGATCGATGTAATCACCAAATTTCATTTCGGCTGCTGATGCATTGATAGGTTTAGCAGGATCAGCTTTAGAACTGTCGTAAAGAGGAACAGTTTTATCGCCAACAACTTCTTTCATGTATTCCAACGTCCATTTTTGGTAAGCTGGCCATTTTTTTGCCATATTTTTTATTACCAAAGGTTTGCGTGGTTTAAGGTAGTTCAGTTCGAAATCTGATTTAGATATGTCTTCAACTACATCTATCGGAGATAAATTGAATTTCATGTTAAAAAACTATTAATACAGCAAAATTAAATAGTTAAATACACTAAACATTACAAATGCGAAAACGTGAAAAAAAACTGACAATTCATCAAAAAAAGTCAAAAAGTATGATGCGGAAAGTTGAAAAACCACCCGTTTGATCAGGTAAGAAAGTCAATGTAAATCATATGTACCTGAGAGATGATTGCTAATGAAATCTTTTATGTTTTACCGGCATTTATGTAAATATAACCTGGTTTGAAGCACGCTTTGTAAAAGCAAAAACGTTCTGACTACAGTCAGAACGTTTTACAATAATTATAGGAATATCTAAAATTTACTTCGGCATTAAAACAGTGTCAATAACGTGGATCACACCATTTTTCTGGTAAACATCTGCAATGGTTACCGTGCTCATTCCACCTTTTTCATCTTTTAACACTAATTTTTTGCCTTCCATCCAGGCCCAAAGTTTACCACCCTGTACCGTTGTAAGTTCGGCTTTACCACCGCCGGCTTTAATTGCTTTTGCAATGGCTTTGCTATCCATTTTTCCGGCAACAACATGGTAAGTTAAAATCGTAGTTAAGGTTGCTTTGTTTTCCGGCTTAACCAGGTTGTCTACAGTTCCGGCAGGAAGTTTATCAAATGCTGCGTTGGTTGGTGCAAAAACTGTAAAAGGACCTGCGCTTTTTAAAGTTTCTACCAGGCCAGCTGCTTTAACTGCCGCAACCAGTGTAGTGTGGTCTTTTGAATTTACGGCATTGTCTACAATATCCTTAGTCGAATACATGGCTGCGCCGCCAACCATTGGATTTTTTTGAGCGTAAACCTGAGTAGTGAATGCCATGGTAATTACGGCAAGTGCGGATAAGATTAAATTTTTCATTATTTCTAATTTTAAGTTTCTGTTATTTGGTTCCATTTACGACGGCTTACAGATACTTGGTTTTTAGAAATAAAAAATAATTTGCAAGGTGTTGATTGTTAGTGTTTTATTTTTTTTATTTGTAAATATACGGTAGTGGTTTTTCGGGTCGGCTAGTCCCGTTTTTTGCTTAATCTTTTGGCTGTTCTTCGTCTATGCTCAGAATTATGCCAAAAGGATATCGCTTCAACCGGGTTTATTTAACAAAGGTCCGCTCTTGCCCAAACTTACGATTTGACCGGCCAGTGAATTTCTAAAAACTCGCTGAGCCGCTTAACGCCTGGCGCTAAACGCTTCTCTAATTCACCTTTGCCGTTCTGATCTTTTTTGAAAAAAGCTTTGGAAAAAAGCGTTTCAATAAGACCGCTCTGGTTTCTTTTCCACCAATATAAACTTCTTCTTTTTTGTCGCTAACAGCCAGTACAATTTGTTTGGCACATTCGGCCGGGGTCATAGCATTTTCGTGTGCATCGCCCATTTTGTTTAAAGGCCTACCATCTGCGGTAAGTGCGTTATAGGTTACATTTGTTTTAATGAAACCCGGGCAGATTATGGTAATATCGATGTTCTTGTCGTAAACTTCCGATCGGAGGGAATCGAAATAACCATGCAGCGCATGTTTGGAAGCTGAATAAGTAGAGCGGAATTTCGTGCCGAATTTTCCAACCAAACTGCTGATTACCACGATCTGTCCACCACCATTGGCAATCATCAAAGGCAAAACCGCTTTGCTCAATACGACTGTGCCCCAGAAATTGGTGTTCATAATCTGTTGCGCTGTTTGCAGGTTGGTTTCGAGCGCTAAACCCCGTTGACTCACACCGCCGCCGTTGATGAGTAAATCTATTTTTCCAAAAATGCGGATGGCGTCGGCGGCTTTGTTTTCAAGTGTTTCAGTTTCGCTTAAATCGAATGGTAAAACATGCACATTAAAAGAATTTTGGCAGTTTCCTTTTACGCGGAAAAGTTCATCGCGGTTTCTTCCAGAAATGATCAGTTTATGGCCTGCTTTAAAATATTCATATACCAAGGCCTCGCCAATACCCGATGAAGCACCCGTAATCCATACAATTTTTGACATAAATCTTTAATTATTTTCAACAATAAACAATTCCGAAGCAATATGATCGGCAAATAATTTTCCGTTCTGGCTTAAACTAATCTTATCTCCCGCAATAACCAGCCAGTCTTTATTTTCAAAATTTTTAAGGTTATGCGCTGTTTCTTCTAAAAAGTGTTTTCCGAAATCGGTATTTATTTTTTGTAAATCAGTTCCCCACATCGTTCTTAACGAGGTCATGATGTATTCGTTAAATCTGTCGTTCAAACTCAGTTCTTCAACAATTTCAGGAAGCTTACCATGGCCCAAGGTTTCCATATATAAGGCATTATTAGCAGGATTCATATACCGGTTCTGTCCATTAAAGCCATGTGCTGATGGGCCTATGCCAATGTAATCTACGCCTTTCCAGTAATTGGTGTTGTGCACGGCATAATGGTTTGGCTTGGCAAAATTCGAAATTTCATAGTGTTCAAATCCGGCATCGATCAGTTTATTCATCAAAATTACAAACTGAGCGGCACTTTGGTTATCACTTACGGGACTTTGTTTTTTGTTTTTAATGGCATGAGCCAAGGCTGTCCGGGGTTCTACCGTTAGGGCGTAGGCCGAAATATGTGGAACCTCAAGCTCAATTGCTTTTTGGATATTGTTCAGCCATTTCTGATCGGTTAGTAAGGGATAACCATAAATTAAATCGAGGGTGAGGTTTTCGAAGCCTGCATCCTGGCTTCTTCTGATGCAATCTTCCGCTTCTTGTGCCTGGTGTGCCCGGTTCATCCAGGTCAGATCTTCATCATAAAAAGATTGAATACCCACGCTAAAGCGGTTAACGGGTAATTGTTTCAATTCTTTTAATTTCTGAGCGGTTAAATCATCGGGATTGGTTTCGATGGTAATTTCAGCATTTGCATCGACAGAAAAAGTATGATTAATCGCATCGAAGATCTTTTGTAAAGCTGCCTGCGATAAGATAGAAGGTGTCCCTCCTCCCAAATAAATACTTCCTACCTGACCGCTAATCCGGTCTTTTTTCATTTTAATTTCCTTACAGATCGCATCAACCATTTCATCAGCATATTTTAAGGAAGTGCTGAAATGAAAATCGCAATAGTGACAGGCCTTTTTACAGAAAGGGATATGAATATAGATACCAGACATTGCTGCAAAGATAGCGAAGTTAGTTTTTCTTTATTGTCATAATGTTTAGTTAGGTAGTTTGGATGGCTGCATAATTTTATGATAACGAGAAAAGTAAAGCTATATATTTACTTTTTATTGTTTTTGTCAAGTAATAGCTTTACTTAGGGTAATGCTTGATTGAAATGACTTTCGCATTTATTTGCTGGCGTTTTCTTTTTTGAATTAGACATTGTTGAACGTGCGCTACTTTTGCTTTATTGCTAAAGTTATTAATTAATCCATTTATTTTCTTTAGGTAAACAATGAATATTCGACTACTTTTGCATCCTTAAGTCTTGAATTACAGCATGCCGAAATTTATTTTCTTTTTGTTTGCATTTGTATGGTCTGCTCATTTTGTAGCCGCACAAGAAACTCCTGTTCAAACAGATAGCATAGCTGTAAATCAGTTTCAGTATCGAAGATACCGTCCCGATTCGGCAACACTGGCCAGGCAAAAATTTTCAACCGATTCGCTTATTCATCACACCTGGGTGCTGCCCGATAGCTTAATTGATAAGGGGGCTTTGCTCGATACCATCGAAAAGGAATACCTTTTTCCCAAACTCGATTTACTGGCCTGGCAAAAAAAATATCAGCACCTAAAGAAAAAGGCTAATCCCTATCAGCTGGGTACAAAAATTCCAAAGGGTAATGTTGGTTTGCTGGGATTTATTTTTGGTATGCTGATCATCTTTGCCATTCTAAAAAATGCTTTTTCGAAACAATTATCAGCTATTGTACAATCTTTTTTTAGTAACAGGATTTTAAACAATATTAACAAGGAAGATAACCTGTTTAGTTCGTGGCCATTTTTGTTGCTTTTTGTACAGTTTGGATTCGTTTTTGGAATGTTCTTTTTCCTGGTAGCCCAGTGGAATGATATGTACCAGGCAAAAGATGGATTTAAGTTCTTTTTTAGCATTTCCGTTACGATAATTATTTTTTATGCCCTTAAACTGGTTCTTTTACGCTTTTTGGGTTACCTGTTCAATGTGCAGAAGCCGGTGGGTGAATACATCTCCATTTTGTACCTCAGTTACTTCAATTCATCCCTGCTTTTTATTCCTTTAGTGGTTGCTTTTGCCTTATCGCCACTTAAATACGGTGAGGTGTATATCGTGTTGGCATTCTTACTGTTAGGGATTATTTTTGCTTTTCAGTTACTGCGGGCGGGTATAATAATACTTTCTAATAATAAGTTTTCTAAAATGCATTTATTTTTGTACTTTTGCGCCCTCGAAATATGTCCTATACTAATACTAATTAAAACGATAGGGCTGTAGCAGGAAAAAGGAAAATGCAAGAAAAGAACGACTCTAGAATCCGCAAAGTAAAAAGTATTTTGGTTACTTTACCAAAACCTGAAACAGAAAAATCTCCTTACTACGATTTGGCCAAAAAGCACAACTTAAAAGTTGATTTCAGGTCCTTTATTCACGTTGAAGGTGTGCCCGCAAGAGACTTTAGAAAGGATAAAATTAACCTGGCCGATTTTACGGCGGTAATTTTTACCAGCCGTAATGCAGCAGATCATTTTTTTAGAATCTGCGAAGAAATGCGCTATGAGGTGCCGGCAGAATTGAAATATTTCTGTCTTTCTGAAACTATTGCCTTGTATCTGCAGAAATATATTCAGTATAGGAAACGTAAGATCTTTTTTGGGAAACAAACCGCTGCCGATTTAGCAGAGGTGCTCAAGAAACATGCAAACGAGAAATTTTTATATCCCTGCTCTGATATGGCCACCGAAGACACCATGAAGTTTTTGGAAAAAAGCGGTTATAATTTTACACCTGCCGTTTTATTCAGAACAGTAGTGAGCGATCTCTCCGATTTAGCTGAAGTATTCTACGATGTTATCGCATTTTTTAGTCCGTCAAGTATTCAGTCGTTGTTTAAAAATTTCCCCGACTTTAAACAAAATAATACCCGAATTGCTGCTTTTGGAACAAACACCAGTAAGGCATGTACGGATATGGGGCTGATAGTAGATATTGCTGCGCCAACTCCGGGCGTTCCATCTATGACAATGGCTATTGAAAATTACATCAAAATATCTAATAAATAATACGATAGATAATTTATTTTAAGTCAATACAAAAAAAGCGTAACTTTACTGTTAGTGAGTTTATTACGTATACTGTTGAACGCAATAAAAGGTTGTTAGAAGTATGTTAATCTAACTTTAATTGCCTTTAAATAATGATTTAACGTAAAATATTTGCTTTTGTTGATAATTTCAGTGATTTTTGATAAAATTGCTCCTAATCGTGCTGTGCACATGATAAAAATATGAAGAAAATCTACCTTCTAGCTATTGTAGTTATAACTGTAATGCTAGCAAGCTGTGGTCACGGGGGCCAAGGCGAGCTGGTTGGTGCTTATAACCGAAAATTTAAAAACGATAGAATCCCTCTAGGAATGGTTTATGTGCCACCAGGGCATACCCCACTGGGAGGTTCGGACGAAGATATCACTTTTTCTCAGAATGGACCCAGTAAAATGGTTACCATCAGTGCGTTCTTCATGGACCAAACCGAAATTTCCAACGCGGAATACCGTCAATTTACCAACTGGGTACGCGATTCGATTGCCATTGTAATGATGGGCAACCCTCAACAATTTATGGTTACCCCAAGGGGAAATGCTGCAGCTGCTGTTGGTGGAGAGAAATATATCGACTGGAAAAAAGTTGGACCAAACGGTGCCAACATTTGGCGCAATAAAGGCAGGGGGGCCGCTGCCGCTCAGGTTAGCCAGTTAGATGGTATGTACTACTCAGGTTTAGACGCACTTCCAGGTAAAAAAGAATTAGATGTTCGTAAATTCCAATATTCATATGCCGAATTAAATATGGAGAAAGCTGCTATCGGGCATAAAGATCCGAATAGCAAACGTCAGGATTATATTGATCGGTATACCGTTGCTATTTACCCGGATACAATGGTTTGGAAAACCGATTATTCTTATTCACAAAACGACCCAATGGTTCGCGGTTACTATAACCACCCTTCTTATGATGATTATCCGGTAGTTGGTGTAAGCTGGGAGCAGGCAAAAGCATTCTCTCACTGGAGAACCAGATTATATGATGGTGTGGCTACGGCAAGAAAATTACCTGTCGGATCGAGATCAGATTACAGATTACCAGCCGAAACAGAATTTGAATATGCAGCAAGAGGCGGCAATACCAAAACGAAATATCCCTGGGGCGGCCCTTACATCAGAAATACAAAAGGATGTTTGCAGGCGAACTTCAAACCAGGCCGTGGCGACTATTCGAGCGATGGTGGTATTTATACCGTAGGTGTCAGATCGTATTTCCCTAACGATTACGGTTTGTATAACATGGCGGGAAATGTTTCTGAATGGACATTAACTGCTTACAATAAAGGTGCAAGTCCATTATTACATGATTTAAACCCAAATTTCACTTACGATGCTGGGGCAAGCGACAGTAAATACAAAAAGCGTAAAGTAGTAAAAGGTGGTTCCTGGAAAGACACTGGCTATTTCCTGCAAAACGCTGTGGCAACATACGAATATCAGGATACACAAAGATCATATATTGGTTTCAGGTGCGTTTCATCTTACCCTGGTACCGACCTTAGACATTAAACCAAACAAACTAAAAACTAAAGAAAAACATCAAAATTTTATGGCAGCAAAGAAACAACCAGGCTGGTTACACGTAGCGATTTCATGGGGAGCAAGTATTGTAATTATCGGAGCGTTATTTAAAATTCTACACATTGGTGGAATTGTAGGTAACTACATGATTGGGCTTGGTCTAGGAGTGGAAGCATTTTTATTCTTCTTAACCGGGTTTTTCCCACCAGAACCAGAACCAGCATGGGAAAGAGTTTATCCGGAATTAAGAACAGATTTTAAAGGAGAATTACCAACAGCATCAGCAAGACCAGTAGCAGCAGTGGCTTCTTCAAATACAGCTGCTTTAGATAAAATGTTATCAGATGCGAAAATAGGTCCTGAATTGATCGAAAGCTTGGGAACAGGTTTACGCACATTTGGTGATAAAGTAGCAACAATTTCTAATGTTGCAGATGCATCTACAGCGACCAATGAATTTACAGGAAAAATTAAAACAGCTTCTGCCGGTTTCGATAACTTAAGTGCATCTTTTGAAAAAGCCACGGCTAATTTGAAAGCAATGGGCGAAAGCAGTGTAGATTCTCAGGCGTACCATGATCAGGTTAACAATTTGGCTAAAAATTTATCGGCTTTAAATGCGGTATATGAATTGGAATTGCAAGATTCCAGCGCGCACCTAAAATCGATGAATAAATTCTATTCGAACTTATCATTAACCATGCAAAACTTTAACGAATCGATGGAAGATTCGAAACAGTTTAAAGAAGAAGTGAACAAATTGGCTAAAAACCTATCGTCGCTTAATGCAATCTATGGTAATATGTTATCGGCTATGAATAGCCCACGTGTATAATTTGTTTAGTTTTTAATTTTTAAAGGAAAGCTACATCAAATATGGCAGGCGGAAAAGAAACAACAAGGCAGCGGATGATCAATATCATGTATTTGGTATTGTTGGCCATGCTTGCCTTAAACGTATCAGATACCATTTTAGATGCATTCAAAAATATCAACGATAGTTTGGATACTTCTAAAAACAATGTAAATACAAGTATTAATCAGCTATTTTCTGCCTTCGAAAATTCGAAGCTGAAAGAAGAGCCAGCCCGTGCACAGCCAATTTACGATAGGGCAAAACAGGCACAAAAGGCCGCTGATGACTTAAACAATTATATTGAAAGCATTAAAAAAGAATTTACCCAGGCAGGTGATGGAATTGATCCGGAAACTGATGATTTGGTAAATAGGTCAAATCAGGATATTGCACAGAATATCATGATTAATCAAAAGAAAGCAGACGAGTTGAAAAAAAGGATTAACGCCACACGCGAAAAATTAATCTCTTTGTTAGATAAGGAAGACCGGGCGAATGTATCATTTTCGCTTGAGGCCAAAGATCCTGCAAGAAAAAGAAAAGGAAACTGGCAGGAAACTTATTTTGGCGAGGGAACACCATTGACTGCTGCAATGACCATTTTAACTAAACTGCAAACGGATACTAAAAATGCTGAAGCAGAGGTCGTTAAAAAGTTGTTTGGAAACATGGATAAAGCGCAGGTTAACCTGGATCAGTTTGCGGCAGTGGCAGTAGCACCTACTTCTTACGTCATCCAGGGGCAACCTTATACTGCTGAAGTATTTTTAACCGCCAGCGACTCCAGATCAACTCCTGATATTACTGTTAACGGTAATAAATTATCGGTTAAAGACGGTAAAGGAATTTATACCGGTGGCACGGGGAGTGTTGGGCAGTTTACCTGGGTAGGTACTGTTCGCGTTCGTCAAACCGACGGCCAGGTAAAAGAATACAAAACGCAACCACAAACTTATCAGGTGGCAAAACCATCCGCATCTGTTTCTTCAACCAAACTGAATGTTATTTATGCAGGTATTGCTAATCCATTTACAGTATCAGCAGCAGGTTTCCCGTTAGAAAGTGTTCGTGCTTCTATTTCTGGTGGCTCAATGTCTGGTGGTAACGGAAACTACAATGTTAACGTTCCGGGAAGCATGGTTGGGCAGGAAGTTTCCATTAATGTATCCGCCAGTAATGCCGGCAAAACAGTTAGCCTGGGTTCACAAAAATTCAGGGTTAAAGCTATTCCGGCTCCGGTTGCAAAAGTCGGTGGTCGTGCCGGAGGAGATGTGGCTTCAGTACAGTTAAAAAGCGAAACTGAAATTGAAGCAGATCTGGACGATTTTCCTTTCGATGTTAAATTTAAAATACAACGTTATAAGTTAACCATTATCAAACCTCGTTCTGATGCTGTTACCATTGCAGGTAGTGGTGGAAGTTTCGCAGGCGCAGTTAAGGGAGCAATAAATTCAATCACGCCTGGTACAAGGGTGTTTTTTGAAGATATTGTTTCTGTAGGGCCAGATGGTCGTCAAAGAATTTTGCCTTCATTAGCGTTTAGTGTAAAATAAGAAGAAGATGAAAAGGATTTTAAGTATTGCTATTTTAGTTTTGTTAACCACGTTTGCTTTTGCACAAAAAAAGCCAACCAAGTTAGCGCCAAAGAATGCTGCACCAGTTGTTGCTGCACCTCCGGTGGCAGATACAGTGAAAACCCCTGTTAAAACAACTAAAAAGAAACTTAAGGTACCGCCTAAAGATGGTTTTTATGCCCGCAAGGACATTGACAGTACTGAAATGGTTCCTTTGGCGGATGTAAGAGAAGAGGATGTTTTTTATGCAAAACGGATCTGGAGAGAAATTGACTTACGTGATACAGTTAACTCAGCCTTAAAATCGCCTAAATCCCGACTTATTGATGTATTAATTGCCGCAATCAAAAAAGACGAATTAACGGCATATTCACCGATTGACAGCGCCCTAAATGAAGATGATGCTTTTCTTAATCCAATGTCTGCAGATTCTGCAGCAAAATCGGCTTTAGGAACAGCAGAGGTTTCAAACAATAAAACCGGAACAGTTACTACTGTAGTTAATGATTTTAATCCGGATTTGTTCTTGAAATTCAGAATTAAAGAAGACTGGATTTTCGATACCAAACGTTCTATTTTCGAACCCCGCATTGTAGGTATCGCGCCACTAAAATATAATGAGGTTTCTAAACAATGGCAACCGGTATTTTGGGTGTACTATCCAGAGGCCAGAGAGATTTTAACGAAAAAGCGTTTAATCAATACCAATAATGATGCTTCAGCATTGAGTTTCGACGATTTCTTTATTCGCCGCTTATTCAGCAGTTATATTGTAAAAGAGTCAAATCCTGGCGATAATAAAATCAGAGATATTATTACCGATCCCAGAGAAAGATTGTACGAATCAGAAAGAATTAAAAAATCTGTTCTGGATTACGAACAAGGGCTTTGGGAATACTAAATATTGCAAAAAAAGCTCCGGTGAAAATCGGAGCTTTTTTTGTTGTATCGCCATTTTGACTTTGATCTTCTCCCAAATAACCCCACCGCATTAGAAATTTTTCTCTCTTAAAAGAATTATAGGATTAAAAACGTTATTCCTGGTTAAAATAAGCTTGCAGCGTAAGCACCTGTTTTTTATTGAGCACTTCTGCCAGCTCTTTTTCGGTAGCTTCTTTAATCTTTTTAACCGATTTAAAATGGGTTAGCAATTTATCGGCAGTAGTTTTACCGATGCCTGCAATCTGTTCGAGTTCTGTTTTAAGTGTTCCCTGATCGCGTTTCTTACGGTGAAAGGTAATCCCGAAGCGATGGGCCTCATCACGCAGCTGTTGTATCACTTTTAAGGTTTCTGATTTTTTATCCAGATACAAGGGGTACGAATCACCGGGATAGAACAGTTCTTCCAAACGTTTAGCAATACCAATTACGGTAACTTTGTTTTCTATACCCAATAGTCTTAAACTCTTTACAGCCGACGAAAGCTGTCCTTTGCCACCATCAATGATGATGAGTTGAGGTAAGGGCTGGTTTTCATCTAACATTCTCCTGTAGCGGCGGAAAACGGCTTCTTCCATGGTTGCGAAATCATTAGGACCTTCTACTGTTTTCACGTTAAAGTGGCGGTAGTCCTTTTTTGATGGTTTAGCATCTTTAAAAACAACAATTGCTGAAACCGGGTATTTCCCCTGAAAGTTAGAGTTATCAAAACATTCTATATGTTTTGGAAGCTGCGTTAAACGCAGATCTTTCTGCATGGTTGTTAAAATGCGATCAGTGCGTAAATCGGGATTTAACTTTTCGTATTGATTGAGTTTCTCTTTTTTGAAGAACAATACATTTTTCTGTGATAGCTCTAAAAGTTTTTTCTTTTCGCCCAGCTTAGGTACTGTAAATTTTAAACTTTCATCCTCTAACGAAGGCTCAAAAGGAACAATAATTTCTTTGGAAGTGCTGCTGAATTTCGTTCTGAACTCTAACATAGCCAGTGTTAAAATTTCATCATCGCTCTCGTCCAGTTGTTTTTTAACCTCAATGGTTTGTGTCTGAATAATTGTTCCGTTCATCACCTTCAGGTAATTTACAAAAGCATAACGCTCATCTGACGCAATACTCACAACATCAACATTAGTGATCGCGCTATTGACCACGGTCGATTTGCTCTGGTACTTCTCCAGTACTTCTAATCTTCTTGCATATTGATGCGCCAGTTCAAAGTTCAGGTTTTCTGATGCTGATTTAATAACCCCTTTAACCTCGCGGATTACGTTGCCGATTTTACCATTCAGGATTTCTTTAATCTCCCCTATGTTTTTATCATAGTCGGTTTCCGTCTGGTAATTTTGGCATGGCCCCTTGCAATTGCCGATCTGGTACTCTAAACAAACTTTAAATTTTCCTTCAGCTATATTTTTCTCTGTTAAGGGCAAGTTGCAGGTACGAAGAGGATAGGTTTCTTTGATCAAATCCAAAATCGTATGCATCATGCCTATCGAGCCATAAGGGCCGAAATAAGTAGAACCATCTTTAATCACTTTCCTCGTCCAGTAAATCCGGGGATAATTCTCGTTTTTAACAATAATCCAGGGGTACGTTTTGTCGTCCTTTAGGTTAATGTTAAATTTAGGCTGATGTTTTTTAATTAAGCTATTTTCGAGTAACCAGGCATCGATCTCCGTATCAACAATGGTGAATGTAATTTTGCGGATCTTGGATACCAATACCCTTGTTTTGCCATTAAACTGATTCCTGTCGCTATTAAAATACGAGCCCACGCGATTGCGCAGGTCTTTCGCCTTTCCAATATACATGAGCTTTCCATCAGCATCCCAATATTGGTAAACACCGGGCTTATGTGGAATTGCGGTTAATGCTGTTTTATGGTCGAAACTGCTCATGAGAAATTAAAGGAGCAAATATGCTGATTTTAATAAAGAATAATATTTGGCATGAAATCGAAATCCTTTTTATTATAAGTAAACAGATCAATTTTATTTACAATTGCCGTCGCCCCTATAATAGCATCTGGAATTTGAAGGTGATGACTTAGCCTGAAGTTTTCGATAAGTTCAATAGATTTCTGGGATATGTAGCTGTCAAAATGGATGATGTCGTAATACTTGATCTTTTTCTTCATCTGCGCTAGCTCTGCTTTATTCCCCATGCCCTGTAAAAGTTCCATCGTCGTAATTGATGAGAGCAAAATGTTTTTGAAACCTATTTCCTCCAATACTTCGATGGTTGAGATGTTGCCATTGAAAGCATGTATCAGAATATTGGTATCGCACAAAATCATAATTATCTTTTACGATCCCATGCTTTATCTCTTATATCTTTTATATTTCTGGGTGAATCTTTCCAAATGCCAAAAAGCTCTTTAGGATTGAGTGCCTTATTACCTTTCAATATATTAGACTTAAGATCCTTATGTGAGGAAATTATCTTAATATTTTTTAAGTTCATAGTCTGAAATAAAGAAAGGAGTTTTTCCATCTCATCAAAATTTGATATTTCTAGTGTAACTCTCATATATTTCAATTTCTATTACAAATTTAATATTTATCTCCCATAGTTTAGGTGAAAACTTTTAGCTTGATTGTAGAACCTAAAAACCCAACTTCTCATCCAATTCAGTTGCACCTTCTTCCTGTTGCTGGTATTGGTTGCAATCGTAGGTAATTGAAACGCCGGATTTTGGTGCCTCAAAATCGGCATGGCTAATTTTGAGCGCTGGATTGGCGTAGACCTTTTTGATGAAACCTGCAAAAATAGGTAAGGCGGTATTGGCACCTTCACCCTGGTTGGTACTGATAAAGTGGAATGCCCTGTCTTCACAACCTGTCCAGATACCGGTTACCAGCTGCGGGGTAATGGCCATAAACCAACCGTCAGAGTTGTTTTGGGTAGTCCCTGTTTTGGCCCCTATAGGTGCATTGACTTTGTATTTATAATTCAGCCTTGATCCCGTTCCGTTGGTTACCACACCTTTAAGCATTCTGGTCATTACATAAGCCACTTCCTCGCTCATAATCGGTTTCGGTATTTCCTTTTGAGAAAACAATACCACACCATTTTTATCTTCAATTCTTAGTAAATAAATCGGTTTGGTATAGGTTCCTTTATTTGCAAAAGCACCATATGCGCCAACCATGTTATAAATTGACGAATCGAAAGTGCCTAAACAAATTGATGGAAATGCCGGAACATTAGGAATGCCCATTTTGGTAGCTAAGGTTGATACAGCCACAGGGCCAACCTGTTTCATTAAATAAGCGGTAACAAAGTTTTGCGAATAGGCCAGGGCTTTTTGTAAGGTAATGCTGCCTGGTAATGGTTTACCAGAATTTCTGGGCGTCCATGGCTCGCCGTAGCCTTCAATCGTTACCGGCACATTTGGTACAGTATAACAAGGTGAATAACCATTCTCAATCGCAACAGCATAAGTAAAGGGCTTAGCAGTTGAGCCTACCTGCCTGGTTCCCATTTTAACCTGGTCGTATTTAAAATGTTCGTAGTTAATCCCTCCAACCCATGCTTTTACGTGGCCATTTGTGGGGTCCATCGTCATCATGGCATTGCGCAACAACATTTTATAATAACGAACCGAGTCAATCGGCTTCATCACCGTATCAATATTGCCTTTCCAGGTAAAAATGGTCATTTCTGTTTTGGTGTTAAAATCGTCTTTAATCTCATCCTCCGATTTACCTTCCAGCTTTAGCGATTTATAACGGTCTGATCTTTTAATGCCTTGTTCAATCTGTAAAGCTTTATCCTTAAAAGGGTTTCTGCCTTTCCAGCTGGCAATAAACTGCGCCTGCAGAATTTTCATGTATTCTTTTTGTGCCTCTTCGGCGTATACCTGCATATCATAATTCAATGTGGTATAAATTTTCAAACCGTCGCGGTCTAAATCGTAAGGTGTACCATCGGGTTTGGTGATCGACTGCTCCTGAAATATATTTTTGATATCATTTTTTAATACAGAACGGAAGTATGGTGCAATACCGTCATTAACGGTTGCTGCATTAAAATGCAGGTTCAGCGGTTTATCTTTTTGCTCATCAAATTCCTGTTGGGTTAACAGTTCCGATTTAACCATCATAGCCATCACCGTATTTCTGCGTTCTCTGGATCGTTCAGGATGCCGCGTTGGCGAATACATGGTAATTCCTTTCTGCATGCCCACTAAGGTTGCTGCCTGTGTTAAGGTTAACTTATCGGGTGTGGTATTAAAATAAACCCTTGCCGCCGATTTAATACCATAAGCCTGGTTCCCAAAATCGACCGTATTCAAATACATGGTAATAATTTCTTCTTTGGTATAGTTGCGTTCCAGTTTAACGGCGACAATCCATTCTTTGAACTTGGTTAATACCAGGGAGAAAAAATTTAAGTTCGATTCTCTTGGAAAAAGATTTTTAGCCAATTGCTGGGTAATGGTACTTGCACCTTGTTTTTTACCGATTAAATTATAGCCGATAATGGTGAAGGTACGTTTAAAATCTATACCTGAGTGCTCTTTAAAACGGGTATCTTCTGTCGCAATTAATCCATTAATTACATTTTCAGAAATATCTTTATAAGTGACGTTCGATCTGTTTTGAACAAAATAAGTGCCTAACGGCCGACCGTCTTCGGCAATGATTTCTGAAGCCTGGTTGCTTTTTGGGTGTTCGATATCCCTGAACGAAGGGAGTGCTCCAAAAAGGCCCAGGCCGACCATTGAAATAAAAATCGCAAACAGGGCTATTCCCCCAATCAGTATTTTCCAGATGACTAAACTATATCTTTTTGTTTCTTGTGCAGAAAGAGACTTATTCATTTTGTGTTGTATTTTCCATTATCTCCAGAATAGAAGATTTTAGATGCAAATTTATTAAATTTTTACAGAATAGGTTTTTCGCTACCCGCTTAAACCATGTTCCTTATTTGTAATTGTCTTTTAAAAACTCCAGATATTCGTTAATCCGCGAACGGTCTGTCAGCTTTTCGAAGTTTTCTCTGCTGATAATGAAACCCTTATACAAGTTGACCGGAACTTTCATAATGTTCTTTAACTGTCCTGTAATGCTCGATTCGTAAAGTTTGGCATCTTCCAGGTCAATAAAACTGGTAATATAAATCAGCTGATCGTTATCTAACTCCACCAATTTATGTTCCAAATCATTATCAGGATAGTTGCCGCGGTTAAATTGTCCTATTCCGAAACGCGATGAACTTAAAGTTAATGTTGCATCGGCAACGTCGATCACATAATAGTATTCTTCTGATTTCGCTGCGCTGAAAATGCTGGCCGGTTTTGTAGGATCGGCTGGCTTAATTTCAACAGGTTTAGCTACCGGAGCAGGCTCTGCCGTTTTTACCGTGGAATTATCGGTAACCAGGGGTTTTGTCGGAACGGCAATTGGGGTAGCCTGACTTACGAAACGTGGTGCATTGGCATCAAAATCCACCAGGGCGACCGGCCTTTGTTTAAATTCATCGAGGTTTGCTTCAATGTATTTTAAATGATCGCGCACCAATGGTGTAATAATTTTATCGTTTGGATAAAGCGTGGTAATCTGGTTAAATTCGTTAAGCAGCGGATCAAGCTTTGCCGTACGGCCAATGGCAATTGCTTTTAAATAGGCATATTGGGGTGCCAGTTCATTGTTGGGGAAAGCCGTGATATTATCGTCGGCCTGTTTTACCACATTTGCATAATCTTTTTTGGCGTATGCATCAAAAGCCACGTTGTAATTGTTAATGGCAATGTTCTCCATTTCGGTTTGCTTGGCCGAATAAGATGGGTCCAAAATGTTTTTAGCAAAATTAGATTCCGGGAATTTTGTTAGCACCAGCTGTTTGTACTGATCTGATTTTACCTCATCAATACCTTTATAATTAAGATATAAACTATAATAAATGGCAACTAAATGATTGTTTTGCGGATATCTTTTAATCAATTCCAGGTATATCTTATTTGCCTCTGGCTTATCATTCAATTCCTGTTGATAAAAGCTGGCAATTTCGAAATAAGCATCGATAATTTTTTGATCAGAAGTAGCCAACAGCGCGGGAGTTGTTGGCAGACCGTCTAAAAATTGTTTCTCTAGCGAAGTTTGATCTACAGCAGTTTGATTGGTATCTCCGTTTGCGGGCGTTATCCCGGTTGCTACATTTCCCCCTGCCAAAACCTGATTGGTTTCCTGGGCCGATGAACGGATGCTCTGACGCCAGTTATCTTCCAATTGGCGGTTGCCCCAGCGTTTTTTAAAATCGCCAAAGCCATTGCTGATCGCTGCATTATTGTTAAAATAAAAAGTATTTCCGGTAATACTATTTGGAGTATTTAATGAGCGGTTTGGAAAATCGGGATCGTTTAAATACTGGTTGCTGATTACGCCTCCGGTATTGCTCACTTCAACTTTCGGTGTTAAATAAGCTTTAACTTTAGCCTCACGCTGATCAACCGGAAGTTTTGCAATGGCCTGTGCAGTATCTTCTTTCGCAATAATAGTATATCGATCAGTTAAATATTGAAGATTATCTGCCTTTTTAACAATGTTGTCGTAATCAGGAAAGTTTTTAGGTAAAATCATTACCGTACTATCGTAATACAGTTTTGCTTTAATGTAATTGTTAAACTCTTTAAAGTTTAAATCTGCAATTCTTAAATAAGATAATGCCTTTTGATTTTGATTCCTTGTGCTTTTTGCGACTGATTTGTGGTAATTTTCTTCAGCTTTTACAAAGTTTCCTTCTGCAGCGAACAGCTCTCCAACCTGGTAATAAATCTGGTCAGTATAGTCGAAGTTTTTATCATCTCTAAGCAATGCCAAAAGCTGTTCCTCTTTATTTAGCTTAACGCCACTTAATAATGCTTTCAGTTTAATGCGGTTTAAATTGGCATGAAAATACATTTCGAAAGGGGCATTGCTTTTTTCTACTTTGGTGAAGTTAGCATAGGCATCCTGAAGATTTTTTTCTTTTTCCTGCAACTGTGCAAGGATAAAACGCCAGCGTATACGAAGCTGTTTTTCGGCTGGAAGTGCAATTGCCGATTCTAAAAACAGGATGGCTTCTTTATTGCGTTTCTGATAAATGCGCATTTGGGCGGCAGTAGCCAAAGGTTCTGCCAGGTCTTTCTTTAACTGATCAGCGGCGCGCAACATGGTATCAATAATTTTATCTGCTAACACCATATTGTTCAATTGCATTTGGCTCCGTGCTTTCCAGTTCATCGCCATAATAAACGTTTTCAGGTCACTGTTATAGGTTTTTGCGGTATAATCGAAATATTCTGATGCGATAAAATAGTTACCTTTTAAATAATTAGCCTTACCCAAAAGCATATAGGCGTCATCAATGTAGTTACTAAAACTTTTATCATTGATAATGGTTTGTCCTTTAGTAATGACTTCATCAAGCTGTTTATTGGCTGCCCCCGGCGTAAGTACCAGATTTACCTGCGGCTCCGGATCGAGATAAACAGGAAGGGTTTTTTCATAATTGTCTGCGTAACTTTGCAGCAGGCTCTCATTATACTCGGTTAGTAAAACATTGGAATTGTAGATGTAGTTATACCTCGCCGTTAAGTTTTGAAACCTACGATCTACTGCTGTATCTTTATTTGCAACACAGCCATAAATAAGGAGGACACAAAAAAAGATGAAGAAGGGATTTAAGTTTTTGTTAGCGTAATTTTTCAAGTATGATAAATCTCTTAGGTGGATATAGAATAAACAATATATGTAGAAAAATATTTTATTTGGCAACAAATTTTAATTATTCAAAGTTAATTTAATTATTGCATTAAAAAATGGAAAATCCGAAAGAAGAAGACGCAAAGAAAAAGGTGAATGCAGCCGCCAAATATTCTGCCATTGGGTTCCAGATGATTGCTACAATAGGTCTGCTTACTTTTATAGGTTACAAGATCGATGAACATAGAAACAGTAAAACCAACTTAATTACCGCTGTTTTTGCTTTAGCGGGGGTGGGGATTGCCTTATATCAGGCCATCAGGCAGGTTACCAGGGATTAGTTTTCAGTTGGCAGCTAACAGTTCAGGTAGCTTGGCGCTTGCTTCGGTTAACAGTTAACCAATTCAACTGTTAATCAATTAATCAACCTCATAATAATTCTCCTTTGCACTACTTACTTGATACTAAAAACCTTATCTTTGCAAAAGTTTTTATCTGCTAAGAAATTATACATTGACTCTAGCCAAATTTACCAGTATCTATTTCATTTTTGTAGGCCTATTAATAGGCGTAATTGCCGTTTTACCTGTCGTATTTCCTGATCAACAATTGTTCGTCAATAACTTTTGGGTGATGTTTGGCTTTTTGGCCGGTATCACTTATGTGGCTTATATGTTAGTCGATATCGGTATAAAACGCGATCCTGAAGTAGGTGTGATGGCTATTATGGGATCAATTGCAGTGAAGATGATTTTTTGTATGGCTTTTGTGCTGATTTACAGTATAAAAGATTATGCAAATGTGGTAAAACAGGCCGACGATAATATCACGGCTTTCCCCAACAATGAACTGGCACCCCAATATGCCTATTTAA
>JGI24806J26614_1000046_pt1 | contig 20498 bp, 21 predicted proteins | sample Kansoi200umMDA_FD_26614 | JGI IMG/M metagenome (IMG submission 26614)
AAGGATGATTGGCCAGCTCAATGATTTCCACTAATCCCGTTTCAGGATTGCTGCCACTTGCAATCATGCCCTGCTGCTCAAACTGTTATTACAAAGGAAAGGGAAGGAGCTTATTTAGGAAAGACGGTGCAGGTAATTCCGCATATTACCGACGAGATAAAACGGAGAATGAAAGAGCTTGCTAACTCCGGCAATTATGACATCGTGATCTCAGAAATAGGTGGTACGGTCGGTGATATTGAAAGCCTTCCTTACATTGAAGCGGTTCGCCAGTTGCAATGGGAGCTGCCGGAAGAAGACTTGCTTGTGGTTCATCTCACGCTGATCCCTTATCTAAAAGCCGCTAAGGAACTGAAAACAAAACCAACACAACACTCTGTGAAAATGCTCAGTGAGAGCGGAGTATTTCCGGATGTAATTGTTTGTCGTACTGAACAGCCGTTAAACCAGGAATTAAAAAGAAAGATTGCTTTGTTTTGTAATGTAAAACCTGAGGCAGTGATCGAAGCAGCTGACGCTAACACGATTTACGAGGTGCCCCTGGTAATGATGCATGAGAAGCTTGACCTTATAGTATTGAAAAAACTGGCCATAACAAATTATAATGAACCGGAACTTTCAAAATGGAAAGAATTCCTGGATAAGTTGAAATATCCGAAGGCAAAAATTACAATCGGGCTAATCGGAAAATATGTTGAGTTGCAGGACGCATACAAATCAATTTTGGAATCATTTGTTCATGCCGGCGCTGTGAATGAATGCAAGGTGCAAGTGCAATACATCCATTCTGAATTTATCACGCCTGAAAATGTGGCGGAGAAATTAGGCAGCCTCGACGGTTTGTTGGTGGCACCGGGCTTTGGCCACCGGGGCATCGATGGAAAAATCACCGCTGTTAAATATGCAAGAGAAAGCGGCCTGCCCTTTTTTGGGATTTGTCTCGGCATGCAAATGGCGGCCATTGAATTTGCCAGGAATGTATTGGGCATTGCGGATGCCCATTCAACTGAAATGATGCCCGAATCAAGAGACGCGGTGATTGATATGATGGAAGAGCAAAAGAAGATCACGATGAAGGGTGGTACGATGCGGCTGGGGGCTTATTCATGTGCTATTAAAGAAGGTTCCATCGCTCATAAAATTTATGGAGTCCTGCAGGTAAGTGAACGCCACCGGCATCGTTATGAGTTTAATAATAAATATCTTGATCAGTTTGAGCAGCAGGGCATGATTGCAAGTGGCAGCAATCCTGAAACGGGATTAGTGGAAATCATTGAGCTGGCCAATCATCCTTTCTTCATTGGTGTGCAATATCATCCCGAGTTAAAAAGTACCGTTGAGCGGCCTTCACCCTTGTTCGTACATTTTGTAAAAGCTGCAAAGGAATTTCATGACAAAAAGGATACGATAAAAAATCCTTTATTGCAAAGCGAGATGATATAAGGTCATGAGTCATTAACCATTTGTGAAAACAAAACCTGCAACAAAGAACATTCATCCCCAACTCACAATTGGTAACTGCTTATCTTTGCCCTTCTTTTGCCCGCCAAAGCTTTCCAAAGGCGGGTTTATTTAAAAAATACCTGGGAATGAATTTTGATCGCAATACAGTTATCGGTTTTATAGTGCTAGCTCTTTTGTTCGTAGGATATTTCTGGTGGACCAGTAAGGAACAGGCAGCCTATCGAAAAGAGAAAGCAAGGCAGGATTCAATAGCGAATGCAAACAAACCGAAAAATGACGCAGTTGCGCTAAAAAATGAAGCTGGCAAACGCGATTCTCTCGCAAAAATTACTACTGGGGGCGCCTTTCAACAAGCGGTGTTTGATTCTGAGCGGACAGTGAGCGTAAAGACGGATTTGATGGAAATCACCTTCAGCACAAGGGGTGGCCAACCTAAGAAAGTGGAACTGACGAAGTTTAATGGCCCCGATAGCACGCCGGTAAAACTTGCAAGTACCGACTTTGACAAAATCGACTACTCAATAAATACCGGCGCCAACTCCAGTTCATACGTGTCTGAGCTGAATTTTCATCTCGACACCATCATCACCAACCCGGCAGATAAGACGCATCTGGTTTTGTTTACACTTAAGCCCGACAACGCGGGGCCGGCCATCCATCATCAATATAAATTGAAAGACGGTGATTACATGATTGATTTTGCTGTTCAGATGGAGGGCGCTGATAAATTACTGACACAAGGCAATCTGAATCTAATTTGGCAGTATAAAGCTTTGCAGCAGGAATCCGACGTTAGCTTCGAAAAACAAAACACACAGATCGGTTATATTATGGATGGTGAGTTCGATTATCACACCATTGGCCGTCGAAGCAGCAAAGAATTCGATAAGCCGGTAAAATGGATTGGCATCAGGCAACGTTTCTTTAATGCATTCTTAGTTGCTAAGAATGATTTTTCTTCGGGTAAGATGGAATGGAATATACCTCCTGATACTTCAAAAACCGTTCTGCAGTCCACCGCAATGATGAAATTGCAACTCCCTGTTCAGAGCTCAGTGACCGTTCCATTTAGCATTTTATATGGTCCTGCGGATTTCAAAATGCTGAAGCACTATGATATGAGGTTTGAGAAGCTAATAAATCTTGGACAAGGAGCGTATGCTTTCGTGAGGCCGATAAACAGGTTTGTTGTGATACCCGTTTTTGATTTTGTAAGAAGCTTCAGCGCGGGAAGTCTGGGATTGGCTATTGCGCTCCTTACAATCATTATTCGTTTGGTGATTTCTCCCCTAACCTATAGCAGCTACCTAAGCGGTGCCAAGATGAAAGTGTTAAGACCTGAAATTGCCAAGCTCCGGGAGAAATATGGTAGCGATCAGCAACAGATCAGTGTTGAACAAATGAAGCTATTTCGTGAGGCAGGAGTAAATCCGCTGGGTGGCTGTATACCGGCTCTTTTACAGATTCCCATTTTCTTCGCATTGTATAGTTTCTTCAGTTCGACCATAACGCTAAGGGGTCAAAGTTTCTTGTGGGCGCCTGACCTTTCGGCCTCAGATGCGGTAATTAAGTTTGGAGTAAATATTCCTTTGCTGGGGTCACACCTAAGTCTCTTCACAATTGCGGCGGTCGTAACCAGCTTCCTTATTTCAGTGTACAGCATGAGCATGTCGCCGGATCAGTCAAATCCGGTGATGAAGTACATGCCTTATATTTTTCCCTTCTTTCTGCTATTCATATTCAATCGCCTTCCTTCAGCGTTAACATGGTATTACACCGTTTCGAATCTCATTACCCTGGCTCTTCAGTTTGTGATCCAAAACTATATTATCGACCACGACAAAATCTTAGCCAAGATGGAGCAAAACCGGAAAAAGCCAAAAACCAAATCAAAATGGCAGGAAAGAATGGAACAAATGCAGGAGCAGCAAAAAAAGATGAAAGAAATGCAACAGAAAAACAGGCGATGAGATTTGTACGACGTTTAGGCTTTGTTAAAGAGCGGCAAGCAACTAAACAAATGATTTAACTCGTCTTTTTGGCGTTAAATCACTTACTAATGAAAACATGAGAGGGAAATTTTCAATATTCATAAGCTTGCTTTTGTTTTGGGGTACTACTATTATTGCCCAAAAAAGGTTTTCCGAGGGTAGCATTGTTTATAATGTCACCGTAAATACCAATGATCCTAACCCCAAACTAGCCGACGGTTTTGACGGGGCGACCAATACAATTTATATAAAAGGAAAACTAAGCCGTTCCGAATTAGTCAGTGTATTTGGCACTCAATCTACAATTATTGATGGCAGAAGTGGAAACGTGAACGTATTAAAAGAATACGGTGACAAAAGATATATCATTACTATGACGCCGACCGATTGGTCGGAAGCCAACGAAAAATATGACAGTGCAACATTCACTTATGAAAACGAATTTAAAACGATTGCGGGCTACAATTGCCGCAAGGCTATCGGAAAATTAAAGACCGGCGAAACCTTTATCGTTTATTATACAACGGACCTCGTTCCCGAAAACCAGATCTTCCAATACAGCAACAAATCGCTACCGGGGCTTGCTTTAGAATACGAGTCGAACTTGGGTAAGAATAAAGTAACATTTAGCGCTACGAAAATAAGTTTTGACCCTGTGCCAGCCGCAAAATTCGAATTACCCAAATCTGGGTACAGAATCATGACATACAAAGAAAGTAAAGGCGAAGGGGGATAATTAATGATTGATTGTAAAACCGGCGTTTCCCGTCGTAATAAATATCTTTTTCTTGAGAGGCACTACATAGGTGGTATTGCCTTTTTGATAAGTAAACGCCGTATTTAGGTCAATGTATTGGGCAGATCTTACCGGGTTTATAACATGGCTGCCCCTGAAATTATAATTTGACCTTAAGGAAAAGCTTCCGCGAGGAACGACGAAATTTCTGTTTGAAAGAGTTGACTGGGTTTTGGGAGTTTTGCCTTTATCACCAAGTATAGCAAACGCGCTAACGGCCGACGCCGCCAGTAACAAAACGACCGCGACCCTCCTCACGATTCTTAGTATGGTTGATTGGTTAATTGACATTTCCTTACGAAGATAAAAACAAAAATAATCATAAAAACAACCGTCCGTCACATCTTTTAGTATTTATTTAACGCCAAAATTGAAAAAATGTTACGGAAACCTTCGATTTTTTATTTTTATATGGTAAATTTCCTCAACCTCTGATCCATGAAAGAAAATCCATATCGGAAAAATAGCGAAGAGATCGACGAGCTACTTAGACAATATGAGAAGCTCAAAACCGGCCGAAGTCATAATTTCTTAGACGAGGATGCCTTTGAAAAGATCGTAGAATTTTTTGATGAAAAGGAAGACCTTCAGAAAGCCTTGGAGGCCGCGGAATTCGGCTCTGAGCAATATCCTTTCTCCGCTACACTTCTTCTGAAAAAAGCGGACATTTTGCTTTCCTTGCGCCGTTACAAAGACGCCTTGAAAATTCTGGAACAGGCGGAGCTATTTGACAGCAGAGACATCAATCTTTATATCTTAAAAACGGACGTTTGGTTGGCCCTTGACGAGCAGGAAAAGGCTGTGGAGCTGTTAGAAAAAGCCTTGCATTTGTTTGAGGGAGAAGAAAGGATTGAGCTATTATTTGAGCTGGCCGATGTCTATGATGATTACGAGGAATTTGATAAAGTGTTCGACTGTCTCAAACTGATCCTTGAACAAGATCCCAATAATGAGGAGGCATTGTACAAGGTCTGTTTTTGGACAGACTTTACCGGGCGCAGCGAGGAAAGCATACGCCTTCACAACAAAATCATCGACGATTTTCCTTACAACGAGTTAGCTTGGTTTAATCTTGCCGCCGCTTACCAGGGACTGAAGCTGTATGAAAAGGCCATTGACGCTTATCAGTATGCCATAACCATAGATGAAAAATTTGACTATGCATACAGGAACATGGGCGATGCCTACATCCGTTTGCGGAAGTTTAAGGAAGCCATAGAAGTATTGGAAAAAGTATTGGAGCTATCAAAACCTGAGGGAGTGATCTTCGAGGCAATTGGTCATTGCTACGACCGGCTGCACAATTATGCCCAGGCGAGGTTTTATTACCGCAAGGCGTCGCACATGAATGCCGAGGACAGTAAGATATTCTATAAAATTGCCTGTACTTATTATAATGAGGGGCAGTGGGATAGTGCAATCAAGCAGCTGGATAATGCTCTGAAAATTCACCGCCTGCAACCAGAATATAATTTGCTAATGGGAGAATGTAAATTCCAGGTGGGAGCTTTAAGGGAAGCAATTCAATATTTATCCAACGCAGTTCGCGTACGACCAAAGAATTCCACCGGGTGGGAAGCATTGATCCGTTGTTTGTATAAAGCCGAGTTTTTGGATGAAGCAAAAGAGCAAGTGATGGCCGCGTTACAGGTAACGCAGGGTAAACCCTTATTTATGTTTTACCTCAGCAATATTTTATTTGCGATCGGGAAATCAAAGGAAGCGATTCTTTACCTGGAAAGAGCAATGGAAAAAGCCCCCAAACTCTTAAAAAGATTTGTTGAACTAAACCCCGCCATACTTCAGAACCCACAAGTGGTAGATATTCTTGCAAAATTTAAACGAAACAAATCGATATAAGGTCAAGCGACAAGGCACCATGCACATTGTTTCCATAAGGTCGAAAGTTCTTTTTAATCAACGTTCATTATTCTGTGCTTGAACTTTGAACCTTGTGCCTTCACTCTTCTTTCTTATTTTTGCGCCGCCTAAAATTGCTCTTGATGAATTTTAATCTTACACAGATTCCGGAGAGGCATGCAAAACCACGCACGGCAGGTATTACTATGGTGATGGATAAAGGGCTAAGCATAAATGAAACCCAGAATTTTTTGAGCGTTTCCCATCCTCATGTAGATATCGTGAAACTTGGTTTCGGTACTTCTTTCGTCACACCAAACTTAAAGGAGAAGCTAGAAGTGTACAGCTCTTATGATATCCCCATTTATTTTGGCGGTACGCTATTCGAGGCATTCCTGATTCGTAATCAATTCGACGACTATATTTCGGTGTGTAAGGAGTTTGGCGTTCATTTTATGGAAGTGAGCGACGGTTCAATCACCATTCCACATGCCGAGAAGTGCGGGTATATTGAAAAGCTGACAAAATACGGAACAGTCTTGAGTGAAGTGGGCAGCAAAGATGCGGAACATATCATTCCTCCTTATAAATGGATAGAATTGATGCGCGCCGAACTGAATGCGGGTGCTACTTATGTAATTGCTGAAGCAAGGGAAGCGGGCAACGTCGGTATTTATCGAGGTTCAGGTGAAGTGCGGGAGGGTCTTGTTCAGGAAATTCTAACACAGATTCCCGAGGAGAAAATAGTTTGGGAAGCTCCTCAAAAAGGACAACAACTTTATTTTATTGAATTATTGGGATGCAATGTGAACCTCGGTAACATTGCTCCCTCCGAGGTACTGCCACTTGAGGCAATGCGGATTGGTTTACGCGGCGATACTTTCAGTTTATATTTAAATGAGAAAAGCTAATGCTCCTTTACGGATTGATCGGGTACCCCTTAACCCATTCTTTCTCGAAAAATTACTTTACAGAAAAATTTAAGAAGGAAGGAATCAAAAATTGCAACTACGAGAATTTCCCGTTGGCCCACATCGACGAGCTGTCAAAAATTATTCATGAAAATGCTAATCTGCAGGGACTAAATGTGACAATTCCCTATAAAGAATCAGTTTTACCGTTTCTAAGTGAAAGCAATGAAATTGTGAGAGAGATCGCTGCCTGCAATTGCATTAAAATCGAGGGCGCCAAATTGATTGGTTATAACACGGATGTCATAGGGTTTGAAAAATCATTACTTAAAAAGCTTAACTCAAGCCATAAGAAGGCACTGGTGCTTGGGACGGGTGGTGCAGCAAAAGCAGTGGAATACGTTTTAGGAAGAAATGATATTTCTTATTCGCGCGTGTCCCGTCGGGCATCCACAGATAATCTTTCGTATGATGAACTAACTCCCGCCATCATTAAGGAACATGTCTTGATTATTAACACGACTCCTCTGGGCATGTATCCAAAAATCAATGATGCTCCCGCGATGCCCTATGAAGCAATCACGTCAAAACATTTGCTGGTTGACTTAATTTACAATCCCGAAAAGACATTGTTTCTCAAGAAAGGGGAGGAAAGAGGAGCGGTGATTGAAAACGGCTATGATATGCTGGTTTACCAGGCTGAAGAAAGTTGGACGATCTGGAATGCTGGCAGGTAATTTAAAAGGATAACTTCTTTTTGATCTCGTCAGGTACGGTTACAATTTTTCTAGAAGCGTAATCATAGCACACCATTCCCGTTTTTGCCGTAACGACCAAAATTCTCTTTTCGTTTGTCTCTTTTTCGAGCTTATAATAGACTTCAAACGAAAATTTAGAGAACTCATCCGCTGCTACGGAGGCGATAATTTTTTCTCCATAAAATACTTCATTCTTAAATTCAATAGCGACATCACTCATGATTAGCCCTACACCTCCGAAATTTAATTCGCCATATCCAAAATGTTCCAGCCACTGAACTCTTGCTTCATGGAGGATAGACAATATTGTATCGTTACCCACATGATTACCGTAATTAAGATCAGTAATGCGAATAGGAATGGTAGTTTCAAAAAAGGATTTATCAGGAAATTCAATCTTGATCCTTGCCATGCGTTAGTTTGCAATAAAATTAAGTGAAAAACGCAAGGGGCTTATAGCCGTTCATACTGAACCGTTTGAATAATTCCCCGGGCGTGCTGATGAAGCATGAGGTCAGTTATCTTGAGGGCATGTAAGTAATGGACCTTTTTGCATAGAATTGTCAGGCAAATTTCCATTAAAACTCCTTATCCTGAACCGTCCTAATAATATCGAGAAGATCCATGAAATTATTCGGTGAAGAAGAGGCTGGTGACTGGGCAATCTTATCTCTCCACTTTTTTATCTGCTCCTGGCATTGCCTATATTCTTCAGAGTTTCCATTGGTGTAATAGCAACCTAACGCATCCGCTAGTTTTTTCGACATACGTATGAGGTAACCATCAGGATTCATGAAACTCAAATAACGGTCGGCGTCCGAAATTACGGGACAATTGCCGGGAACCTCTCCCCTCAAACTTGCGTGCTGAAATGCACCAGCCGATGGATTCTCACCAGCGGATGCATTCGCTAACAGTGTCATGTAAGCACCCTGTTGTACAGATCTTTTCCTTGATGCGACGCTAGCCTTTACTAAAGCGACTCCTGGTTTTGGCAAATTATTACTGAGAGCGGTGGCTGTTTGTACAGAAGAATCCTTCTGGCTATTTGTATTAGGTTGAATAGTGGTTGGCGTCGCACGCTGAGGCATTGTGGTCTTAACTGCTACGGAAGAGCCAGTTTTTTGATTGATCAACTTTAATGCACCAAAAGCAAGAATGCCAATGACAGATGCCGCGACGGCATATCTCATAAAAGGAACAACTCTTCTCTTTGAAGGAATTTGCGGGAGAGTTTCATCATCATCGAGTGCATCGGAAATTTTTTGCCAGGCACCGGATGGAGGTGCCACTTCCAGATTATAAAGTTTAGTGGGATATTCTTCCTTTTCAACCGCGGTCGCAATTTTATTCCATGCATCGGCAGGAGGGGTTACCTCTGCTTCATAAAGTCGTTGAGGGAACTTTGCATTGATCTCTTCATCAAGGGATGCAGCGATCTTGTCCCAAATCCTCCCAGACGGGTTTTCTTCATAGTTGTACAATTTTCTTTTCAGTTCTTCACTCATAACATTATCTGTTACGCTCATCAAGATATTTTTTCACCATTCCCTGCAATATCACTTTTGCCCTCGACAGTTGGGATTTGCTCGTTCCTTCACTGATATTCAGCAGATCACCAATTTCCTTATGGGTATATCCTTCCACTACGTATAAGTTAAAAACAGTACGATAACCCGGAGATAGTTCCTGGATAAGCTTCATAATGTCCTTTTCACCCAACTCATCCAATACTGATAAACTTTTCCCTTCGACTGTATTTTCGTGCTGTTCGGTGATGGGCTGCTGGTAAGTCTTTCGCCTGAAGTGCTCGATGGCTGTATTTACAAAAATTCGGCGTATCCACCCTTCAAAACTTCCCTCACCACGGTAGCTGTTTAGCTTTTTATATACTTTGATAAAACCTTCCTGTAATATATCCTCGGCTTCTTCAACTTTGCCAGCATACCGCAGGCAAACTCCATACATCCTGGGCGAAAAACGGCGGTACAGTTCCTCCTGCATTCGCCGGTCACCTGCAAGACATCCCTGTATCAAGTCGCTTTCCGAAATAATATGGTTGCGTATGGTGCTCAAATTTTGCCCTTGAGGTTTTAAATATAGTAAATAACCGTGCCACGGTTACCCGATTTTTTATTGTCCTAACTGGCTTAAATTAGGCGCATAGTCACTTGCCTTTTGCATATAGAGAGAGATATGCTATCAGTTTCTCTGCGGCCTTTTTACGGTGGCTAAACCGGTTTTTCTCAACCATACTCATCTCGGCAAATGTTTGGTCAGATCCATCCGGCGCAAATACAGGATCGTATCCAAAACCACCTTCGCCCCTTTTAGTATCGATGATCTTTCCGTTGCAAACGCCCTCGAACAAATTTTCATTCCCATCGATGATTAATGAAATTACTGCTCTGAATCTTGCTTTACGATTGTTGCTTCCTTTCAATTTTTGTAAGAGTTTTTCAATATTCTTGTCGAAGGATTTTTCATCGCTCGCATATCTTGCGCTCTTCACTCCCGGCTCTCCATTCAAAGCTTCCACTTCCAGGCCCGTATCCTCACTAAAGCACCCACTAACCATCTTATTCGTCTTAGTGAGTTCATAAATTGTCCTTGACTTTTCGCTGGCATTTGCTTCGAGCGAGTTATGTGGCTCTGAAATCTCAATATCAATACCTGCTTCATGTAACGTAAGAATTTCCAGAAATGGATTTCCCCCGATCACCGAACGTATTTCATCTACTTTATGTTGATTGTTGGTAGCGAAGATTAATTTCATGGAGCTTATTTAGCAGGTCTTTTCAATAATTAATAATTAGTAATTAATGGTTATTGGACAACTCTATTACGGGAGGTCAAACATTCTCCGCAAACAAACCCACAACTTGCTTTTTAGAACTCTATCAGCTTCCAATTCTTCAAGTATCGGCGTATGTAAAAAAGTACAATTGTTAAACGCCTGTACCTGGAACGCTGGGAAATCTACCGGCATGGCAAACTCTGGGGGCGTTATGCCAAACAAGGCGGTTACCCTGCTTCGGAATTGATCAGAAATGGATTTATAATCAGCTGCAGGGGCATTTGAAATATTTAGGATAGCCACGTCACCCAGCCCCAATTTGCAAGCTGTTAATATGGTGGTGAGAAAACTTAACTGCTGGTCAGGCAAATGCGCCGTATTGGGATAACGAACAACCAGCAAGACACTTTTTTTATATTCACCCAGGTAGTTCCACCCGGCCTGGTTGCTCCTCGGCGCTCGGGACTTTTCGGGTTCTACACGCCCGACCTCAGAAACGACAAACTCGGTCCGGGTTTGCACTTCAGCAACGAGAGAATCCCTGTACAGCTCAGTAAGAAGAGAGGAATTAAGGAGAATATTATTCAGTGACATAAGGTGTTAACGCTCACAACGGGTGAGCTTTTTTTTGTTTCTTTGTCTGCAAAATAACTTATTTATGATCGAGGCTATGGAGATTTCAATAACCAGAATAAAGAGCAGCAAATTACCGGATATTAAATGGGAAAATATTCCCTTTGGAAAGTATTTCACGGATCACATGCTTGAGGCAGATTATAGAGACGGAGGATGGACAAATATTGAAATAAAGCCGTACCAGCCTTTATCGTTTGAACCTTCCCTTGTGGCGCTGCATTACGGGCAGGCTATTTTCGAAGGCATGAAGGCTTATAAGGACCGACAGGGAAATGCCTTTATTTTCCGGCCTTACGAGAATTTCAATCGTTTTAATACGTCAGCAGCGAGAATGAATATGCCCGAAGTGCCCGAAGAAATTTTCATAGAAGGCTTGCGACAGTTAATTGAACTTGATAAAGAATGGATCCCTTCAGGGGAAAATCATTCTTTATATATACGGCCGGTGATGTTTGCAACAGACACGGCATTGGGTGTAAGGCCATCTGACAGTTTTAAGTTTATCATCATGCTGAGTCCAACCGGGCCGTATTATGCGGAACCCATGAAAATTGCAGTTGAAGAAAAATACACAAGGGCCGCACCCGGCGGTGTTGGATTTTCAAAAAATGCCGGCAACTATGGAGGTAGTATGCTCGCGGCTACCATCGCAAAGCAAAATGGCTACGACCAGGTATTGTGGACCGATGCATTTGAACATAAATGGCTACAGGAAGTCGGCATGATGAATGTTTTTTTCGTCATAAATGGTGTAGTTATTACCCCCTCTCTTGACGACGGGTGCATATTGGCAGGTGTTACCCGCAGCAGCGCTATTATTTTGCTGAAAGAAATGGGACTGATAGTAGAGGAGAGAAAAATCAATATCGGCGAGTTACTGGATGCTCGCAAGAAAGGAAAGTTGGAAGAAGTATTTGGTACAGGCACGGCTGCCACCATTGCCATGATTAAGGAATTGAAATATAAAGACGATATAATACAATTTAACATCGATAGCTGGAAAACGGCCCCGACTCTCAAAAAATGGATGGCCGATATTCGAGAGGGAACGAGAGAGGATAAATATGGTTGGATGTGGAAAGTGTAAGGCGAGATTGCTCAATCAAAATTCCAGGAAACAAATTCCAAGAACCAATTTCAGGAAGTGCTCCAATGGGTTTGGGACCAAATTCCTACGGCCGATTGGCCTCAAAAAATCTAAAATCTGCACTCCGGAATCTAAAATCTTTCCCTACCTTTGCCTCCCGAAATTTCGGGACTAAAAATAAAGGTTTAGAATGCCCACAATTCAGCAATTAGTACGTAAAGGACGAGACATAATTAGAGCAAAAAGTAAATCAAGGGCCCTTGATAGCTGTCCGCAGCGCCGTGGTGTTTGTACCCGTGTATATACTACGACCCCCAAAAAGCCCAACTCAGCCTTACGGAAAGTGGCAAAGGTTCGTTTAACCAATAAAGTGGAGGTAATTGCTTATATCCCGGGCGAAGGTCACAATCTCCAGGAGCACTCAATTGTATTGATACGCGGTGGTCGTGTGAAAGATCTTCCGGGAGTACGTTATCATATTGTTCGCGGGTCGTTGGATACAGCCGGCGTAAAGGACCGCAAACAAAGCCGTTCTAAATACGGAACAAAAAGAGAAAAGGCAGCAACTAAGAAATAATCATAGATTTCGCAAAGAATGATTTTGCAAAAGTCAAAAACTAAGTCCAAATTTCTAAAAGAAGGTTTTATATTTTAAAATAAGGGATTTAATCAGTGAACTCTGTTTAATCCATAAATCAATCCAGTGAGACATGCGCAAAGCTCAAGCAAAAAAACTTCCACTAGCACCCGATCCGAAGTTTAATGACAAATTGGTTACGCGGTTTGTGAACAACCTGATGTGGCAGGGAAAGAAGAGTGTTGCTTATGACATATTTTATGATGCGGTAGAAAAAGTAGGCAAACAGACAGGTGAGGATGGCTATGAAATTTGGAAAAAGGCCTTAGTTAATGTAACCCCTGCCGTTGAAGTTCGTAGCCGTCGTATTGGAGGTGCTACTTTCCAGATACCTTCCGAGGTTCGCGCGGATCGAAAAATTTCTCTTAGTATGAAATGGCTTATCCGTTATAGTCGTGAAAGAAATGGTCGCAGTATGTCGGATAAGCTGGCTAATGAAATCGTAGCAGCAAGTAAAGGGGAAGGCGCAGCATTTAAGAAAAAAGAAGATACACACCGTATGGCTGAAGCCAACAAGGCTTTTGCCCATTTCAGGATATAACTTACAAGAACATGAATCCTCAGAGCCATTCCGTTGTCGGGATGGCTTTTCGTTTTTCGATTGATGCGTCCACAAAAAGCCGGTAAGATTTGCGCTCGTGAGGATCTTTTTTTTCTCTTTCAAACTGTCATTGAAATGAAAAAGCCACCTCGCGACAGCGTGGCGGCTTAGGACTCTCACAAATAAACTTAACTACCTGAAGATGGCATTCCATTATCCTCAGATGATGACTCAACGGTAGATGGCGAAGGCTCGGGAGCCATTGGTTCTTCCATTCGTGGTGGTGGCGGCGGAGCTGCCGGTGGAGCTTTTGGAGCTGGCTTTGGTGGAGCAGTTTTTTTAACAGCAGCTTTCTTTGGAGCTGCTTTTTTGGGAGCAGCCTTCTTAACAGCTTTTTTCGGAGCGGCTTTCTTTTTGGGAGCTGCTCTCCTTGCTGCTTTTTTCTTAGGGGCCGCTCTCCTTGCTGCCTTTTTCCTTGGAGCTGCTTTCTTTTTAGATGCTACTTTCCTTTTAGGCGCAGCCTTCTTTTTTGACTTCTTTTTTGCTGCCATACAATAAAGGGTTTTGGTAAATTTTAATTTTTGAAATGAAGTTTGCTGTAAGGAGGTTCAAGTTACAAACATTGAAATGTAATTACAAAATTTTACATAAACTTTTGTCTATTATTTTTAATGATTGAATGGAAAAAAATTGAATGAAGCATCTCTTTGCAAATGTCAATCATAACCATGGTCATTGCCTCCTTTTTATTTCGTTTTTTACGATTGTTCCCTGGCATAGACCGAAACAAAACCTTGCCATTGGTTTTAAAGAACAAGCCGGTTATAGCGCGATAGAACGTATCCCAATGCCAAGAGTAGTTGCAGAATAATTGCTCATGGCACAATTCATTCGTGGTTCAGGAAGACACTAAAGAAAGATTCAAGAGTGTACCCGTGTAATGGAAGGCTGCAAAACAATCAATCAGCCCACTTCGTAATACTGGATATACCTGTCGGAAACGGGATCTTCCGCAATGTGGAAATGCTATTCTCGAAAACAGGATCTCTTTTTTAGTATCAACTGTTCCGATTGTATCATTTCATTTCATAGCAACCGACAGCACTAAAACTGTTTTTTTGCCCGGTGGTTGCATGCGAGGGTTATAGATTGAACAGCAACAAACTTTCGCTGGTAATGCGAGAGTCATTAAAGATTCCAATGGAGCGAATTTTTAGAACTGGGCTTGTGGTTATCGCGGACCTTGCACGGCAGCCGTTATCGGGGTTGATGTTGCAGTAAACCTTAGCGGGAAAAAATCTACATAGCCGCCGGCTTATATACTTCTAAGACTTCACATCGTCAGAAATCCAATGGATAACAGTTTAGTCCGTGATATAAAGTCAACTGCCGATTTGAAGTTGGTTCCTCCCGAAGGGGTTTTGGCAAGAATCAACTAAAGAGATGGTATTGACCATCTTAATTGTTATTTATAGGCCAAATTAACCGGTAGCCAATCCAAAAAATTCCGCCCCTTTTACATACCTTTGCACGCCCGTTCCAGGAACTATTTCGTTGGTGCTTGTGTTGGAAAAAGCATGGACGGGTCAAATCTTTAAGGTGGTTTGCAGTTCAGCAAAAAGACGATAGGCGCCTTCACGGATTGCGATAGAAGGCTTCCAAAGATTTGAAGTGGTTTCGAAGGGAAAGCTTTTGGGAAAAAATAAAAATTACAATTAACAATAATCATGGCTGATCTTAAATTTCAAAGAAACTTCGGAATCGCGGCACATATTGATGCCGGAAAAACAACGACAACGGAGCGAATTCTTCGTTATACCGGAATGATCCACAAAATTGGAGAGGTGCACGAAGGAGCTGCTACGACTGACTGGATGGAACAGGAGAAGGAGAGAGGTATTACGATCACTTCTGCGGCCGTAAGTTGCCAATGGAATTTTCCCACGGCATTGGGCAAACCAACAGCTGATACAAAAAAATATTACTTCAATATCATTGATACTCCGGGTCACGTAGATTTTACCGTGGAGGTTGAGCGTTCGATGCGAGTACTGGATGGATTAATCGCCTTGTTTTCAGCTGTGGATGGAGTGGAACCGCAGAGCGAAACCGTTTGGCGCCAGGCGAATCGGTACAATGTTCCCCGTATTGGCTTTGTAAATAAAATGGATAGGGCGGGCGCTGATTTCCTGAATGTAGTAAAGCAGGTAAAAGAAATGTTGGGATCCAAGGCTGTACCCCTTCAATTGCCGATTGGTGCTGAAGACAATTTTAAGGGTGTAGTTGACCTGATAAAAATGAAGGGTGTTATCTGGCACATGGAAACAGAAGGGATGACCTTTGATGAAATTCCCCTGCCTGAAGATATGAGAGCAGAGGCTGAGGAATGGAGAGCCCACCTGGTTGAAGCTGTAGCGGAATATGACGACAAGCTCTTGGAAAAATTCTTTGAAGATCCCAACTCGATCAGTGAAAATGAAATTCATGAGGCTGTTCGCAAGGCGACTATTGATCTCACCATTGTGCCTATGCTTTGCGGATCTTCGTTCAAAAATAAAGGTGTACAGACTGCATTGGATGCTGTTTGTCGCTATCTGCCGAGCCCAGTCGATATTGAGGCCGTGAAGGGAGTGGATCCTAACACTGGCAAGGAACTTATCAGAAGGCCAGATGCAAAAGAACCGTTTGCCGCTTTGGCATTTAAGATCATGACCGATCCTTTTGTGGGTCGCCTTGCATTCTTTCGCTGCTATTCCGGTCGTCTCGATGCTGGTTCTTATGTGCTGAATGTTCGAAGTGGAAAAAAGGAACGCATTAGCCGTATCATGAAAATGTTTGCTAACAAACAAAATCCTATCGATTACATTGAAGCAGGTGATATTGGCGCCGCCGTTGGTTTTAAAGAAATAAAAACAGGTGATACACTTTGCGATGAAGATCATCCGATCGTTTTGGAAAGTTTATTTATTCCGGAGCCAGTTATTTCAGTTGCAGTGGAACCGAAGACCCAGGCTGACGTGGATAGAATGGGAATGGCTATCGGTAAGTTAGTGGAAGAAGATCCTACACTGCGCGTAAAAACCGACGAGGAAACAGGCCAGACGATTTTAAGTGGCATGGGTGAATTGCACTTAGAGATTATTGTTGACAGAATGAGAAGAGAGTTTAAGGTAGAAGTCAACCAGGGCGCACCGCAGGTTGCTTACAAAGAAGCGTTCCAGAAATCCATTGAACATCGGGAGGTATTAAAGAAGCAAACTGGTGGTCGTGGTAAGTTCGCCGATATTGTATTTGAATTTGGGCCGGTAGATGCAGAATGGAAAACAGAAAATCCCGATAAGCATTTTCAATTTGTAAACGATCTGTTTGGTGGATCAATCCCACGTGAATTTGTTCCTGCTATTCAAAAAGGTTTTGAGCAGGCAATGAGCACCGGTGTATTGGCGAGCTATCCTGTTGACAACATGAAGGTCCGCGTGTTTGATGGAAGTTTCCATGCGGTGGACTCTGATTCAATGTCGTTTGAACTTTGCGCGAAATCGGGTTTTCGCGAGGCGGCTAAAAAAGCAAAACCTGTTTTGCTTGAGCCAATCATGAAAGTAGAAGTAGTAACGCCTGATCAATACATGGGTGACGTGACGGGGGATTTGAACCGTCGTCGCGGTATGCTTGAAGGGATGGATAACCGCGCAGGTGCGCAGGTGATCAAAGCAAAAGTCCCGTTGAGCGAAATGTTTGGCTACGTCACGCAATTGAGAAGTTTGTCTTCAGGTCGTGCATCAAGCACCATGGAATTCTCGCATTATGCCCCGGCCCCGGCTGCTATTGCCGAGGAAGTAATTGCGAAGGTGAAGGGAAAGGTGAGTGCATAAGAATAAAAAAAACAAAGTGTAAAATTCCGCTTAAAGCGGGATTTTTTCTTTTAACAATTCCTTGCACTGATCCTGGTCAAATCCTCGTCAGGCAGGCTTTGAGAGGCATTATCTTTGTAAAAGATTGTTCATTAACCCCGTTTTTAAAGTCCGGCAGGTCCGTTCGCGGAACATGAAAAACACTTGCCCTACTAAGAGTTAACAACAATAACAACAATGTATCAACGGTGGGTAATGGAATTGAGGGATTCGAAAGAATCCCTCTTTTATTAGTAGCAATACTTATCTTTTATCATACAATTTTCATTTTTGAATATATCATAATGTTTTGGCATTAATCTTGACCCCCTCAGGCGGACCAAAAATTTGTAAATATGAAAACACACACATGGACGCCGGCCGTTTTGCTAACCATTATGTTCGCAGTTCTTTTGATTTCCTGCTCTAAAATGCAAAATTCATCCTCCGGAAAAGCCAGATTAGAAGTCTATTTAACTGATGATCCCGCAGACTATGATCAGGTGGTAATTGATGTCAAGGATGTTCAGATCAATGTATCGACCGATTCGAGTGAAAAATGGCAAAGCCTTTCAACGGTGAAAGCTGGAAGCTACGACCTTCTAAGGTTGGTTAATGATGATGATACCTTGTTAGGCAATTCCGACATACCGACTGGTACTCTGCACCAAATGCGTTTGGTACTGGGTAGTAATAATTATGTTGTGGTAAACGGTCAAAACATTCCGCTTCAAACACCAAGTGCGCAGCAATCAGGGCTGAAGCTGAACGTTCAGCAGAAAATTGCGAGCGGCATTTTGTACACAATTACGCTTGATTTTGATGCAGCTAAATCCATTGTAAAAACCGGCAACGATAAGTACATTTTGAAGCCTGTGATTCGCACGGTATTCAATGCAGTGGGAGGAAGTATCAAAGGAGTTGTTTTGCCTGATACTGTTACAACCGCGGTGTACGCTCTTCAACCACCCGACACGGTTGCAAGCACGTTTACCGCTTCAAACGGAGGTTATCTGCTAAAGGGAATTCCGGCAGGTGGTTATACCTTGAAGTTTGTTCCAAATGACACCGCGTTTAAAGAGGAAACAAAGACAGGAATTACGGTTACCACCGGTAACGTAACAATTGTCGATACAGTCCACCTGCATCATTAAAGAATTTATCCTTGCGAAAGAAAGGGTCGGTTTCATACTGACCTTTTTTATGCATCATCTTTGAGTGGATCCTTAAAAACAAAGAATAATCCCCATAGAGACGCCACAACTGTTGACAAATAAAAAAGCAAACTGATAATAAGTCCCGACTGAGGATCCAGGTGAAAATATTTTGCACCTTCAACAAAAACAACTTCCCTCGTTCCCAAACCGCCTCCCAGTGATATAGGAAAGACGGCTACCACTGCCGCCAGTAGGAAAATAAAAATCCACTGAGATTGATGTGGCGGCAAGCCTAGCGATAACAAGATACAATAGAGGCAGATCACCTGGGTAAGCTGAACAAACAACCCCCAAAAAAATGTTGACCAAAACCCAGGAAGAAAGTCTTTGAAATAAAGGCGAACAATGAAATAGAAGACGACGATAGAAATAAAAGCACCGGAAATCAGAACGATATCATAGACTCGTTTATCAAGAACAAGTGATCCATATATGGATAAAATCAAGCCCAATGCAGCTAGGCCACTGAATCGATCTAACAAAACGGCTGCCGTCGTTTTCCTATATGATGAGTTATACCTTCTTTTAAGCAAAATGACTTTGTAGGCGTCGCCACTAATCGAACCCGGAAGAAAGAGATTATAAAACATTCCGAGCCAATACAGCCTTATGTTTTTCCATTCGCTTAAATGGATCTCTATGTTTCGAAAATAAATATTCAACCGAAGGGCTGAAAAGACTTTGGATAATATCAGAAGTAGAATGGCTAAAAAAAGCCATGACCAGTTTGCTTTTAGGAAAGCATCTTTTGCAGCATTGAAATCAATTTTTTGAAAAATATACCAGAAACAAGCTACAGTGACCGCAAGCTTAAGAATCAACTTCAATAACTTATTTAGTTTTGACTGTTGTTTAACAGTCACTTCTTCCATTCTATTTTGTGGTTCAGACAGGATGGGTAAATTTATCAGCAAAATAATGCGTGCAAGTAAACTTAAAACAAATGAATAAAAAAATACTGTTGTGCTCAGGACTGATTCTCGTTTGCCTTCTGTTAAACGCACAGATCCGTAAAACCGTTCCTGAAAAGTTATTGAAGACAGGAATGGTTATTACAGAAAACACCAGGATTAAAAAGGGAGTTTATAAATTGGATGCTTTTGATAACCTGGACAAGCCTGTCATTCTGATAGACGGTTATGATATAACTGTTGATTTCAATAATGCCACCCTACAAGGGAGTAATGCCAAAAAGTATCCTGATGAATTTTTTGGCGTAGCAGTTATTATCAGCCAGAGAAGTAACAAAATTACCATCAGGAATTTGAGGGCGGCTGGCTATAAAGTTGCCCTATCAGCAAAAGATGTAACAAGCCTTACTATAGAAAACTGTGATTTCAGCTACAACTATCGCCAGCATCTGAACAGTACCCAGGAGAAAGAAGATATTTCGGATTGGATGAGTTACCATCACAATGAAAATGACGAATGGTTGCGATATGGTGCTGCAATTTATCTCCGCAACTGCAATATGCCGATCATTCGAAATTGTAAGGTGACCGGCGGGCAAAATGGGCTAATGATGACAAACTGTAATGATGGACTGGTTGTAAATAATGACTTTTCGTTCAACTCGGGAATCGGAATTGGAATGTATCGCTGCAGCTATAATGATGTTGCTTACAATAAAATTGATTTCAACGTTCGGGGATACAGTGATGGAGTATATAACCGTGGTCAGGATAGCGCAGGAATTTTGGTGTATGAGCAAAGCAATAATAATCTATTCTTCAGGAATTCGGTAACACACAGCGGCGACGGATTTTTCCTGTGGGCTGGCCAAACGACGATGGATACCGGTACCGGTGGATGTAATGACAACATTATCTACGGCAATGATTTTTCTTACGCGCCAACAAATGGGGTTGAGGCAACCTTCAGTCGCAATAAGATTTTGAAAAACCGCATTTTTG
>JGI24806J26614_1000047_pt1 | contig 20274 bp, 17 predicted proteins | sample Kansoi200umMDA_FD_26614 | JGI IMG/M metagenome (IMG submission 26614)
AGAACAATTATTCTGATAGACCGAAATAATGCAAGCGCAACCAGAGTCTCAAGGACGATCTCAATAAACAAACTCTCATAAAGGTTTTTCAGAAGGTAATCATTCGATTTCAAAAATACCAGGCTGTGGCCAGTTAATTCAACTCTGAATTCTTTTGGCGGAAAAATACTGTCAATGCGTGGTTGTAATTCCGCAACCAGATTTTTGATCCTCACTGATCCGATATCAGCCATTTGAAAACTTATCCGTGTAAATTGTTTTGTGCTGTCAATGAAAAATTTCAATTTGTTTTGCTGACCGCTGAGTGTTCCTGAAAATTCAGAAAGGGTTTTCAGATCGGATGCACCGGGAACTTTATAATATTTCGGATCTCCGCCCCGGTAAGCCTGATATGAAAACTTTACTCCCTCGGCAATTGATAAGGGTTCAGAAAATTCAGGATATGTAGCGAATATTTTTTGAAGCCGGTTGATCTTATACAAAATAGATGCATTATTACTGAATACGCCATCCGGTTTTTTTGTATCAATAACAATTTCAAAAGGTAATACACCCTTGAAGTTTTTTTCGAAGAAACTAAGATCTGTATAAACAGGATCTTTTTTAGGAAGATCATCAACAACAAATCCAAGCAAATTCATTTTTGTCATTCCCCAGAAACCTGTCAGAGTTATTATTGTTATTGTAATATAGATCTGTGGCCTTCTATTCTGAACCCAATAGTCAACTTTTGATAAGATCTTATTAATGAATTTAGCTTCAAGGTGTGTTGTATGTTTTTCTTTCGGAACAGCAATGAAATTCAAAAAGATCGGAGCAATAATTATACTTATAACAAATGTGAGCATCACTCCAATTGCGGAAACAATGCCAAACTCAACCAGAAGCGGACTGCTGGTATAATATAATACTCCAAAACCAATTGCCGTTGTAACGTTTGCCAGAAAAAGAGTTCCGCCCATTGAGGAGATTGTCCGGCTGAGGGCTTTCATTTTGTTTAAATGCTTTACATATTCTGCATGATATTTATTTATCAAAAAAACGCAGTTCGGAATTCCAATTACGATTATCAATGGTGGAATTAATCCGGACAAAATAGTGATCTTATAACCAAAAAGCTGCATCACTCCAAGTGACCATATAACTCCTATTGCCGCAACGATCAATGAAACGATTACTGAAGAAATTGATCTGAAGAACAGCCATAATATTATCGCAGTTACAATTACCGCCAGGGCCATAAATAGTCCCATTTCTCCTGAAACCTTTTCCATTACATGCGATCTTATATAAGGCATTCCGGAATAGTGAATGCTTACTTTCCTCGACAATGCAAATGCGTCTGCTGCAGTAGTTATATCTTTAACCATTTCGAGCCGGTGAGCGCTGTTAAGATCCTTGCTGTTAAATGTGATCGCCATTAATGTTGCACCCGTTTCCTTATTATAAACAAGGCCGTCATAAAAAGGCAACGAATAAATTAATTCTTTGATCGAATCAAGTTGTTGGACGGAATAATTATTGCCACTGGAGATCGGCTTGAATTCAAACTTATTAAGACTGTCATTTCTGTAAACATTATAAAGACTTGTAATTGAAAGAACATCTTTGATCCCGGGAATAGCTTTTATTTTTTTATTCAGTTTATTCCAATCATTGAATAATTCAGGTTTAAACAGATCCGCGCTGCTGAAGCCAATTACCATCACGTTGCCATCCTCACCAAATTTCTTTTTAAATGTCATGTAGTCAACATAGGTAGGATCGTCTACAGGTAAAACTCTTGCAAAGTCGTATGATAAGCGGATCTTGCATGTTTCAAAGATCATGAAAGCCGTGATCACAGATATTATTATTATAAAGACAAGTTTGTTTCTAAGGATTTTTCCCGCAATGTATTTCCACATAAATAAATTCGTTGTTTAAATATTTTTTAAAAAAAAATTAATGATCAAGCGGACGTTTTTTAATCATCCCACCTTTTGTATCTTTCACCCGGTTCATGACAATGAAAGCGTTGGAGTCGATCTGTTCAATTTCAGCCTGTAGCTTTGCAATTTCCAATCTTGTAACTACAGAATAAACAATATCAATTTCACTTCGGTTATCTCCATTTTTTCCAAAACCTCTTTTTCCTGAATAGATGGTCACACCGCGACCCAGCTTTTCTGTTATCATGAGTCTTATTGAATCACTGTGTGCAGACACTATCGTTACGCCAATATACTCTTCGACACCTTCAATAATAAAATCTACAGTTTTAGCTGCTGCCAGATATGTTAATATAGAATAAAGCGCTGTTTCAACAGAAAGAAGATAAGCAGCAACAGAGAAGATCAAAATGTTGAAGATCAAAATAATATCTCCCATTGTGAGGATCGTCTTTTTAGTAAGATATACAGCAAGTATTTCGGTTCCATCAAGCACAGCCCCGCCTCTTACCGCAAATCCAATTCCGGCTCCAATAAAAAAACCTCCGAATACAGATATTAGCAACTTGTCGGAAGTGATAACAGGATAATGAAGAATTGAGATAACGATCGCTAATCCGATAATAGCCAGCATGCTTTTTATAGCGAATGATTTTCCTACATGCCTGTATGCAAGAATAACAAATGGAAGATTTATTATTACGATCAATAAGGAGAGAGAAACGTTCGTTAATTCAGAAGTAAGCAGTGAGATTCCAGTAACACCACCATCGATAAATGAATTTGGTAGTAAAAATCCTTCGAGCCCGAATCCTGCCGATAAAATCCCTATAATGATCAGTAATACGTCTTTTACAAAATGAAAGGCGCTGATCTTGAATTTGTAAAATTGTTTAGCAGAATCATATTTATTTAAAGAACCGGAAGTTGTCTTCCGGCTCTTTTTTGATGAATTAAATATAATCTGTTGAAATAAAGGATTCATATTTTAAAAATTTAGCCCACAATTATTTTCAACACTATTATCATACCAATTAAGGCTGCCGAGATAATCACAACTGGCATAATTCCATTGTTTTTTTTCTCCGGTTCATTTTTTTTGTCGTTTTTCATTTTACTGTTTTTAATAAATTAATAGAATTGAAAAGCCTTCAGCGATCCAAATAAATAACCTTTAAAAAAAGAAAATGATCAAATAAGTATTCTGCGATTGTAAAGAAAGAGAGGGATTCTTCCTGTATCCGATTTGAAAGTATAGATCCAGGAGATAAATGCAGATGTGGCATTTTGCTTTACAGAAAAAGAGCTGTTACTCCCGAAAGAATTTTTTAATTTATAGATATTAAGCTGAAAAGATCCACCATAACAAATTTCGCTAACCGGCTCAATAATGCCTTTTGAATCTAATAACAATCCGCTTTTCAACACATCATTCTGCTGATGCAGATCACCAGACACCACGGAATGCGCATTTCCTACGATCGCATTTGTTACGATGAAGCAAATTAATAAAAGGGTCTTAATGTGTTTACTCAAAAACATGTTGCAAAGGTAGCAAAATTGTGCATAATGGTTATAGTACCGGTAAGTGATGGAATGATAGCCTTTTTAAGAAAGTCTGATATTAAAATTCAAAAAAAGAGAGCGGAAACTTTGCTTCGTAATTTCGTTTCCGTAGTTTTACTGCCCGTAAAATTTGTTCTTAAAACATATAATCCTTTAATGTGTTTTAATATAGACTAAATTTACATTCCGTTAAAAAAACAGCTGATAACTAATACCTATATGATCTTAAAGAGTTCAAAAAATATAGTCCTTATTTTATTATTCCACTTCATTTCCATAATGCTTTTTGCACAGGATAAACAAAGATTTACCATAAGCGGCTATGTGAAAGATGCATCTACGGGCGAATACAGCATCGGAGCAAACGTTTATATTAAAGAGCTTTTAAAAGGCGGTAATTCTAATCAATATGGATTTTATTCAATTACTGTGGAGAAAGGGACTTATCACCTTGTTGTTTCATATATAGGATTTCAAAATGTTGAAAGGGAAATTATTCTCGATAAAGATCTTCGTATAAATGTGGACCTGAAACCTTCTGCTATCAATGCGAAAGAGGTTGAGGTAACTTCTGAAAAAACTGATAAGAACGTTTCGAGCACAACTGTGGGAACTGTAAAGCTTGATATGGAAGAAATTAAAAAGCTTCCGGCATTTATGGGGGAAGTGGACGTTTTGAAAACAATTCAGCTATTGCCGGGAGTGAAATCGAGCGGTGATGGTAACACAGGATTTTATGTTCGCGGTGGAGGCCCTGATCAGAATTTGATCTTATTGGACGAAGCTGTTGTTTATAATGCGGCTCATTTACTTGGATTCTTTTCTGTTTTTAATGGAGATGCTGTGAAAAGTATTAATCTGATTAAAGGTGGTATGCCTGCACAATATGGAGGAAGGTTGGCATCAGTGCTTGATATTTCAATGAAGGAAGGAAATAATCAGGAATACAGAGCCGATGGCGGGATCGGGATCATTTCATCCCGGCTTACAATCCAGGGACCGATCAAAAAAAATGTAAGTTCTTTTATTATTTCCGGGAGGAGAACATATCTTGCCGAGTTAGCAAAATTTTCAATTCAGCAGGCAAAGATCCATAATCCTCAGGCGGACGGATTGCGTAAATCTGGGCTTTATTTTTATGATATGAACGCCAAGATCAATTATAGGATCTCTGATAAAGACAGGATTTTTCTTAGCGGTTATTTCGGACGTGATGTTATGAATTTTGGTGATCCAACGGCAGACTTTAAATTAGGGATATCCTGGGGTAATTCTACCGGTGTGCTTCGCTGGAATCACTTGTTCAGTGATAAATTGTTTATGAATTTATCAGCGATCTTCAGTGATTATAATTTTTTATTCGGTGTTGATCAAAGTGGATTTGAATTGAAATTATTTTCCGGCATCCGTGACTGGAATGCGAAGGCCGACTTTGGTTATTTCCCAACTATACGCCATGAAGTAAAATTTGGAGCCAACTATATATTTCACACATTCACACCAACCAGCGCGAGTGCGAAACAAAATGAAACAGTGTTTGATCTTGGAGGTATAAAAAAACTGTATGCTCATGATATGGCAGCATATCTTTCTGATGATTTTGATGTAACGGATAAATTGAAAATTCATCTCGGACTACGCTATTCGTATTTTATGCAGGTTGGTCCTTTTGACCGCTATGTTAAAGATCCTTTCAGCGGACAGAATTCAGATACGATACATTACAAAAAAAATCAAAAAGTTGCTGATTATGGTGGTCTTGAGCCGCGGTTTAATATTCGTTACAGCCTCAATTCAAAATCATCTTTAAAGGCTTCTTACACTTATAATCTGCAATATATTCATCTCGCTTCATTATCAGCAGTCACTCTTCCTATTGATACCTGGGTACCGTCAACTGATGTGGTGAGCCCTCAGAAAGGATCCCAGTATTCATTAGGTTATTTCAGGAATTTTAAGGAAAATAATTATGAGACTTCTGTTGAGGTTTATTATAAAGATCTTAAAAATCAGATCGAATACAGAGATGGATCAATTCCGGGAAATTCAGTTAATGACAATACCGATAAAGATTTTGTTTTTGGAAAAGGTAAGGCGTATGGCGTTGAGTTTTTCGTGAAAAAGAGATTAGGCAAATTCAACGGTTGGGTTGGTTATACTTTATCTTATACAAAACGAACATTTCCCGATCTGAACAGAGGAAAAGAATTTTACGCAAAATATGACAGGCGACATGATGCTTCTCTTGTGCTGAGTTACGATCTCAGCAATAAATGGACGTTTGCAATGGTGTGGGTATATGGAACAGGAAATGCGATAACCATTCCCACCTCTTATTATGTGATCGATGGAAACATAACGTATGATTACAGCGAAAGAAATGCTTACAGAATGCCACCTTATCACCGCATGGATCTTTCAGCGACATATACACCAAACAGATCAAAAAAGATCCTTGCTAAAAAAGAAAAGCTAACCAAAAAATATGAAGCTGAAGGCAAGGATGTTTCTACTATACAGGTTCCTAAGCGCTGGGCAAAAAATTATGAGTCTAACTGGAACTTTAGCATTTATAATGTTTATAACAGGCATAATCCATATATTATTTATTTCGCGAATGAGGGAAGTGTCACTCAGGGAAATCTGAGCATCAAAGCAAAACAAATATATCTGTTCGGCTTCCTGCCATCTGTAACATGGAACTTCAAATTTTAACTCCTGAGAAAATGTATAACCATAATAAAATAAAATATCGTTTTCTGTTAATGACAACTTTGACTTTGTTGTTTTCCGCGTGTACCGAATCGATCGATGTGAAATTGCCTAATGCAGATAAAAAGATCGTGATTGAAGGTATAATTGAAAATGGAAAATTAGCTGAAGTAACAATTACAAAAACAATCCCGTTATTCTCTTCTGTGCAGAATACCTCAATAACTGATTTTTTTATAACGGATGCATTGGTATACGTTACCTCCGGAGGCATGACAGATACACTTCGTCTTGCGATCGACAGCGCGTCATCACTAGGATTGGTATATAAAGGAAGCAGTATAATAGGCGCTGTCGGTCAAAGTTATAATTTAACAATTGTTCAGGGTGGTAAAACATTTACTGCTGTGACAACGATACCAAATCCTGTGGCACTTGATTCAGTATGGTGGAAAGCCCAGCCTCCTGAAGATACATTGGGATACGCATTCGCCCATTTATCAGAGCCTGCCGGATTAGGAAATAATTACAGATGGTATGCAAAGCTTCCAAAAGACAGAAGATTCATTGCACCTTTTGGTGCGACATTTGACGATAAATATGTGGATGGTGTAAGCTTTGATTTTGCGTACACAAAAGGCTATGATCCTACTGATTCAGAGGATACACCGGAAAATGATTCTTTAAATCGCGGCTACTATACAAACAAGGATACTGTGTACATTAAGTTTTGCTCTATTGACAGACAGAGCAAGGATTTTTATACAACATTTGAAACTGCTTTGTCGAGTAATGGAAATCCATTCGCTTCACCAGTGACTATTTTAGGTAATATTAATGGTGGCGCATTAGGCGTGTGGTCAGGTTTTGGTGTTACATACGATACGATTTATCCGCAATAAAATAATAATTGAATTTCATTAAAAGATTTTGCAAACAGATGTGGATAAATTGAACTATACTTAATAAAACTAAATGCTAATTTTGGCGCATACAAAAATACTTCAAACAATAAATTTATGACAGAGCAAACAGAACATGTAAAATGTCTAATAATAGGTAGTGGCCCGGCAGGATATACAGCGGCAATTTATGCGGCAAGAGCGGATATGAAACCAGTAATGTACCAGGGATTACAACCTGGAGGGCAATTGACAATAACAACAGAAGTTGAAAATTATCCGGGATATCCGAAAGGAACGCAGGGTCCTGAAATGATGGAAGATTTTAAAGCACAAGCGGAACGTTTCGGTACTGATATCCGGTGGGGATTGGCTACGGCAGTCGATTTTTCGGGTCCTGTTCATAAAGTAACAATTGATGAGAAAACTGTTATTACTGCTGACAGTGTTATCATTGCAACGGGGGCATCTGCAAAATGGCTCGGATTGGAAAGCGAACAACGCCTGAATGGCTTCGGAGTCTCAGCATGTGCAGTTTGTGATGGTTTCTTTTTTCGCGGACAGGATGTTGCCATTGTAGGTGCAGGCGATACTGCTGCTGAAGAAGCAACGTATCTTGCAAAGCTTTGCAAAAAAGTTTATATGATCGTTCGTAAAGATGAAATGCGTGCCTCAAAAGCAATGCAGCACCGAGTATTAAATACCCCGAATATAGAAGTGCTTTTTAATTCTGAAACAAAAGAAGTATTAGGAGGAAAAGGAGTGGAAGGCGCAATAATAGTAAACAATATAGGTGAAGAGCGAATTCTGGATATCACCGGCTTTTTTGTTGCAATCGGACACAAGCCAAACACTGATATTTTTAAGGATTGGCTGACTCTTGATGAGACTGGTTATATTATCACAACACCTGGAACAAGCAAAACAAATATACCGGGAGTTTTTGCCACGGGCGATGCTCAGGATAAGATCTATCGTCAGGCTGTAACAGCTGCTGGTAGTGGATGCATGGGTGCGCTGGATGCGGAAAGATATTTGGCAGATCTGGGGATTCATTAAAAAAAATAAATTTAATTTAATGCCTTGTTCATGTTATGAACAAGGCATTTTTTTTGTATAAAATTTGTGTAGATTGGAGAGTGTTTATATATTCACATCAAAATAGGAGATAGCTAATGAATCGATTGATACTTGTTTTATTTGTTTGCATTGCACATTTTGAAATTGCCAGAGCACAGTTTTTCGGTCAGATCCCTGAAGCGACAAAATACAGTGCTTCTAAAGTGATAGACCCTGTTTATGGCATTACGATGTACGAAAAACTGAATTTTCAGATCGGTGGTGATTCAGTGAGAAATGATAAGCGGGGATATGCAGCGCAGGGTTGGGTTCAGGATCAATATGAAAGCGGAAATATTATTCATAAAGGTTATTATGAAGACGGGCATTTAAAGATCTATAAAAATTTTTACGAGAATGGAAATATGGAGCGCGTTTTTAAAGTCATAGATTTTAAAAAATGTAACGAGCAGGTCTTTTATCCTGATGGGAAACTAAAAGCTGATATTGTATTTTATGAAGGTGCTGCTCAGATGGAAACTGATTACTATCCAAATGGCCAGATAGAATATTTGGAAGAAAATTCTAAAAATATGGAATACCTGATTCAGCGTAAGTCATACACACAGGACGGAAAGCCTCAGGAGATCTTTGAAATGATAGATCCTAAAAAGAAGATCTATTCCAAAAAAGAATATTACGAAAATGGTAATATTAAATCTGAAGGCACAATGAAATATAATCCTGCTGTTATCGATTACCAAAAGGATGGTATTTGGAAAGAGTATGATGAGAGTGGAAAGCTGGTTTCAACACAGACCTGGCAAAGTGGAGAAGAAAGAAAATAGTTTTGATATTTTCAAATCCTGCTTAATTTAAAAGTCTTTTCAACTCATTTTTTTGCCTGATTAATTTCCGGATCAGAAAATCTTCTGTCATTCAAAAAATCCTTATCAGTTAATGTTAACAGAAATGCAATAACGTCTTTGCATTCTTTATCCGAAAGGGTCCCTATATTCTTTACCTTTTCATCTGCTATCGATGAATGATTCCGTGGATCAGCATAATGATTTAAAACATCTTTTAGTTTTCGAAATCTTCCGTCATGCATGTATGGAAAAGTCATTTCAATATTTCGCAGGCCGGGGACTTTAAATTTGAAATTATCTGCTTCTGCACCGGTTACCTTTTTTCGTCCCTGATCATTTAGCGAGTTGTCAGGCATTAAGCCATTATTACTGTATGAATTGTCTGTAAATAATGGCTCTTTATGGCAACCTGCACATTTTATTCTGAACAGTGCAAGACCGTTTTTTTCTTGTAAATTAAATGTATCGGTACCTGCAATATATTTATCGTATTTGGAATTAGCAGTGATCATCAAGCCTGTGAATTGCGCTAACGATTTTAAAAGTCTTTCTGAATTTATGATCGTATCCTTAAACGCTTTTTTGAAAAGCATTGCATATTGCTTGTTGTTTTTCAGCTTTGAAATAACATGATTTAAATTCTCATCCATTTCAACCGGATTTGTAATTGGGTTGATCGGTTGTACTTCCAGGTTATTAACTCCTCCGTCCCACATATATGAATCCTTCCAGATAAGATTTTGTAAGGCCGGCACGTTTCTGGTACCTATTTTTGAATCAATACCATGACTAAGCGAATGGTCAATATGTGCAAAAGCCGCAAATTTTTGGTGACAGCTCTGACAGCTTATTGAACTGTCTTTTGAAAGGATCGGATCATAAAATAATTTTCTTCCAAGAACAAATTTTTCCGGGCTGATTTTGTTATTCCTAAAATCATAATTTGGTTCAGGAAAGTTTTTAGGAAATTTTAGCTCAACATCTTTTTTTGATATGTAATGTTCAGAATTCCTGCTTACAAAACCTAAGAAGATAATGTATATTAAACTTATGGATAGGATCCTTGTTTTTTTCATCTTACTTCATAATAGAAAACATGTCTCTGTAATTATCTGCGATCATAGACGCATTGTGAAGATCTGTTATGGCCGAATGGGATGAAATGTCAATGCTTGAGGGAGTTTTGAATATTTCGGCAACATTTGTTTTGATATTGATTAAAGCCTTTTTTTTGTTTTCTATGTTGATCGGATTTTCCAATTTTAATGAAATGGCCTGGATGCAATTTGATGGTGACATATATCCTCCGATATGATATTCTAATAAGCTGCCGGGGGATGTTGAAAAAGAAGATCTGCCTTCCAGCTTTAAAAATATATAACCGGTATTCCAGGCCCAGAACATTCCATTGGCAGGATCTAAAGCTCCTGATTGTGCGCCATTACAGTTGTGTAGGCTGTCAACACCAACTATAAAACTTATCGATCGGTATTCTCCGGAAGGAACATCATTCAGATTAATTGTCTTTGAATCTGATTCTCCTTCATCAATGAGAAAATAATTGTCAATGATACATTCCTTGCCATCAGATCTTATCAAATGAATGTTGCTAATATAATATTTGAATTTGGTAACGGTATAGGTTTGTTCCAAGTCTGTTTTATAAATGACACTGTCTAACTTAAGTATATCATTTTCCACATAATTATTAAAGACAATACTCATCGCAGCTCTTTGGGAGGTCTGAGCATTGCAATTATATGCAAAAGCAATAACTAGAATTGTTATTCTAAATCTTAAAAAAAGTTGTTTTGCCAAAAGATTACTATTTACCTATTATAACTTTTGATGTTTGAATATTGATCCCATCAGTTATCTTCACAAAATAAATTCCATTATAAATTGTTTGAAGATCAAAATAGCACATAGTGCTTCCCTGATACAAAATAGCGGTTTTTACTATTTTGCCCAAAGCATCGATCAGCTCGACTTTTTTATTTGTTTGGCCTCCTAATTTTGATTGAATAAATAAAATGTCATTTGCAGGATTAGGATATATTGTCAATTTTAAATTTTCATTATCTATATCGGAAATGCCCGTTGTTGAAGTATAAGTTGTAAGTCCTGTCGGTAAACTCGTGACTGTTGTAACTGTTTTTGTTCCATAAAATGTAGGGCCAACAACATAAGGATAATAAGAGTTCCAGTTGGCATCCACTGTCGCGAAATAACAATATATACCTGCAGGATATTCCGGTGTTACACAAAACCTTCCATTGTGTTCATCTAAAAAATCAGGAGTTGAAGTGGAAGTAGGATTGTACTGATAATCTTCACGGTACATTCCTAATGGAAATGTACTGTTAACGAGTGGTCCGTCAGTAACATTTGTTCCGTCAGCATAAACAGTTCTGGCAGTTATATTTCGTAGACTATAGCTAGATTTCATTCTCACAATTCCACCAGTTCCATCTGTGTTTTTATAACCATAGGCTCCATAGATTGGAAATCCGTCATACGCAAAACCGATCAGCGGAGAATGTATTGTTGAGTCGATCACGTACAACCCATCTGATAAATATAGATTACAAATAGTTGACAATACAACCTTATCGAGGTTGAATGCACTCGGGTTTTGATGATGATGATAATTTGTTCCGGCCGGATGACCTTTTGAACAGTCAAAACCTGCCTTTTCAGCCACAATAGCATCTCTGTTCCAGACTCCATCGCCCATTCCTCCAAGAGGCCCACCCGCATTCGCGCCTGTTGAATTTTTGTAAGAAACACCATCACGGTAATCAAATAAAGAAACACCATTTATAAATACACCGATCGTTCCTCCGGTCGTATTTGTTGGTGTACCTGTGTTTTGAACCGGATTCAATGGGATCTTATATTTATTATTGTTATTTCCTCCCTGACTGGGATTTCCATCAAGATAAGGTCCGATGACGTATGAAGGAATGCCACTGCAGCTGATATAAACGTGTGTAGTATTATAAGCAACTGACTGAACATTGGCAGGATAGCCAGCATCAACGATAGGAGCTGAATTCCCGTTTACATAATGTCTGCCTGTAATTCCCGTTGTATTTTGGATCCATCGCGTGATAGCAGGATTAGTTTGCGCCACAACGTTCATTGAAATGAACAATGCGATTCCTATCGTGAAATTTATTTTTCTGTTTTTCATTTCTGTGTATATATGAGTTGCTAATATTTTTTTGAATTAATGCTGAACAATTACTTTTCTTACAACTGTATTATCAATTCGGATAAAATAAATTCCATTTTTATAAGATGAAACATCAATTGATAAGGCGTTGGTTTTTTCTGTTGAGTAAATTATTAATTGGGATAAAGTATTATAAATGGAAACATTCGTAAATGGCTGATCGGAAGTGATCTCGAAAGATCCTGAGGCAGGATTTGGGAATATCTTTAATGAAATATTATTTTCAATATCATTTATTCCGGTGACACAGTTTGCACCGTTATAAGATGGAGTAGTTCCGATAAATGCGCCAGTCCCATCAGGACAGCGTTGAAAAGATCTGTCAGCAGTTTGGCTTCCGAAACTAACACTGTCAATAATATCTCCTGAAGCATACGATAAAATTATTTTTTCTCCTGCATTCGATATTTTAAAGTTGGCGTGAAGACCGGTTTGGGTTGTATCCTTGTCACACCAAACTATCAGATAATTATTCGGAGCGATAGTAGTGTTATCAGGAAACTTCCACTTCAGAGGCGTTGAATAGGAATCTGACAGGTAAGCGTTATCGAGACTGATATAATTTGAGGTATTATTGTATAATTCGATCCAGTCATCATATTCTCCATTCTGATCTGATGAGATGGTTGTGTTAGTTGCAAGAACTTCATTTATTGCAACGTCACCTGCATTCATCATGGAAATGGTGGCAAACAAAGAATAATATTCATATTCTGCGCGTTCAGGAGAAAACATTCCTGCATTATTATTCTCAGCATAAATATAATATTGAAGGTACGATGAATTCACCGGCAGGTCAATGCCAAATACATTGTCGCCCGATGAGCCATCATTATGTGCTCCGTCATCAAACATTTGAATTCTTTTGAATGGAGCATCAATTGCGTATCTGAAACCTAAATAGACACCATTTGAATTCGTATTGGTCACATTGGCCGTGATGGTCACATTAGTATTAATTGCAGGTGCAACAGCTGACGAGGTCACAAGCGAAATAGAAGGAGCTGTATTTGTAAAGTCTGCCTGAGATGAGAGCCATGTATTTCTGGCATTCATAAGATTGCTTAACCCGGGAGCGCTTGACATCCCAGCAGAAACATCAGTTGTTAAATTACTTGTAAACTGTGCATACGTATAAAATTTATTTACATCTGCAGTTACTGAGGCGCTTATTAATGACTGTAAACTTTGCGCGGATGTCAGATAACTTCCATTTGCAAAATTCTCTTTAAGAATTGTTCTGATATGAGCGATGTACATTTTTTTATACATCGGGATGGAAAGTAATTTTTTTACAAGAGGCCAATTTGCATCTCCTGAATGCAAAAGATGCGTCATCTGCTGCTTGGTGGTAGTTGAATTAAGATTAATAGTTCCGGTCATACTGAAGGTTCCGAATGATTCATTGAGATCCCATATAATTGCATTGAAACGATCGTTGTCATCCTTATATAAATAATAATTCTGTGCAAATGCTCCGATGTAACTATCAAGGTTTACCAATGTATTATCGAAAGCGATCATCCATAATGCACGGTCTACATCCAGGATCTTCTCGATAGCTGAAATATTATTTGCCAATGTATCAGTCAGTGAAATAAGATCAGCCCAGCCATAATTAGATTTCATTTCATACGCAGCATAATATAATGAACTGTCGGTTCCGAGATTTACCAGGTTTGGATAAGAGGTAGTGCCAGGGCCTGCACCGGCAGGAGGATTACATTTAATAAAAGTATTGTCGTTCGAATAAAAATGATCTTTAACAAATGACTTGGAAATAGATTCAGAGCTTGCGTATAACCCGATCAGTGTACCGTTAACGTATACATTTGCATAATTGGATTGCGGGGCAGCCATGTATTGTCTTAATATCTTGTATGAAAGCACTTCCCTTACAAAAGAAGGATCTTTTGCCGCGTTGCTTAATTTAATATCAGTATATCCCTGATAATTTTGTTTCTTAAAGGCATCAAGTGTAATGTGAAAAGGATTTTTTACCTGATTTGAATTATATGTACTGTTACCTTTATATCTTACTCCTACACTGTCAAACTGAATTCCGTTAATTTTCACCCACTGTGCCATCAGATCGCTTTCTGACCCGGCTGTAGCAGTATCCAAAATATAATCCCAGTTGCTTTGTGAAAAGTTAATTTCAATTTTTTGAATCGTATTGATATCATAAAATGATTGCCCTTTTGCAGTAATGATGCTTACAATTAAAATGCAGGCAAATAGTGTTTTTTTCATATTTAAGATTTGTTGGATACCATGTTAGACGATGATCATTTGAAAAACTTGCGATAATTAAGAAATTATTTGTTTTCTCCCGGAGGCGGTCCTTTTGGGCTGAATAATTCTGAAAGATCAGAAGCCAGCTTATTATATTCATCAAGCTGGTCTTGTCTGCATATCTTTTTTATCTGTTGAAAATGATCAAAATTCAAATTGTCTATTGCTTTCTGATTATTTGCAATTTCCTGAATTATGGAATCTGCTTCGGCTCTATTGACCGGTTCTGTTTTTAACAGGGAGTAAAGCTTGTTATGCATTCCAGCCGAAACTTCATGTAATTCGCGCGTTTTTTTTCTGTGATCGTCAATAAGCAGTTGATATTGTTTTTGCTGAGCATCATCCAGCTCAAGTCTGTCAACAATTATTTGTTTAGGTCCTTCATTTTGCGCAGGATGTATTTTGTTATGATCGTGGCGGGGCTTATTTATTATTAAAAAGCCAAGGGTTGCGATATTTATTAATAACAACGATATTACCGCAATTGTTAAAAGTTTTGTTCTGTTCATTTCTACTGATTGTAATTAATAGAATTTTCGTTTAATAGTTGAAAGCCTTTCGCAAGGTCTTTCACATCTTTAACAGAGTTTTGAGACATTGATTTCACGGGTTTTATTAGCATGAAGTTAACTGCTATCAGCAATGCAAAAGATGCTGCTGCCAACCAGACAATTTTCATCGGGATGTAGTCAGTTTTTTTTGAGTTGATCTTGCTAATGACTTTGGTATAGAGAAACGGATCAGCTTCAGCCGGTTTTATACTATCCAGGCTATTCATCACATCATTTATCCAATCTTTTTTATCCATATTCATTTAGACGATAATTAAAATTAAAACTTGCGTTAACTTTTATAATAATTTGATAATTCTTTCTGAAGACTCTGTTTCGCCCTGAATAAAAGAGATTCCACTGACGACACACTTGTCTGCATTACTGCTGCAATTTCATTATAGCTCAGATCTTCAATTTTAGATAAGATAAAAGCAGTTTTTTGTTTTTCCGGAATCGCATTAATCGCTTTAAAAAGAATCATTGATTTTTCTTTATTTTCAAGCTGCACGCCTGGATGATAGAAGTTTGCAGGGTCATGCTGAATGTTTCCTGCGTCATCGAAAAGGCTGGATAGAAATGTGAAACGCTTCTTACGATTTTTACTTTTAATAAGATCAAGTGATTTATTTATCGCGATACGATAGATCCAGGTACTTAATGCAGATTTTGCCTCAAAAGATCCTTTTGAGCGATGGATCTCTACAAATACATCCTGAGTTATTTCTTCTGCATCTTCCGTGTTTTGCAAATAGCTTAGAACAGTATTAAAAACTTTGTTCTTATACTGTTCATAGATCTCGGGAAAAGAAGGAATAGCTTCTTGCATTCAAGCAAATATATATCTATTAAACAGAAGCTTGAACAAACCTTTATGAAAAAGGTTTAATGATGATCAGATTAATTCTCAGTTTATTTTCCAAACCATGATTGACCTGTCATCACCTGTTGAAATTAAATAATTCTTATAATTACTCCAAAGCAATTTATTTACTGAATTTAAATGGCCGTCATGGTTTTCTTTATTGATACGGACCAGCAATTCGAATGAAGAAGCATCCCATATTTTTATGGTTTTGTCGCGACTTGCTGTTGCAAACAGTTTTTCATTTGGATGAAAAACAATGTCGTAAAGGGCAAAATTATGAGCAGGTATAGATTTTATTAATTTATAATTCTCAGTATTCCATATTTTTAAATGTGCATCTCTTCCTCCTGTGAATAATAGATTACCGTCAGGAGAATATTTTGCAATGTTTGATGAAAGGGCGTGTGCGACAAAATTTCTTTTTTCTGTTAGTGTTTCAATATCAAAGATCGTAATGTTACAATCTCCTGAAGCTACAGCAATTTCATTTTTGAAATAATTCAGATCAATGCTTCTTACTTTTTCTGCGCAAAGCTTTTTAATTTTTATCAATGATAAGTTATCGAGAGAACAAACGGCAAAATTTCCGTCACCGCCTGCAGAATAAAAATTGTTGTATTGAATGGAATATTTAATGTCAAAGACAGGCCCTGTGTGATGTTGGAGAATTTTTATTTCTTCTTTTGATTTAAGATCTAAAAGATGAATGCTCCCGGATGAAGTTCCAATTATCAAAATGTTTTTTTCCTTTACGAAACATATTGAATAAATGATCGAAGGCAGCTGAGCAGCGAACTTTTCATTTTCAAGGCTATTAAGGTTCCATAAAGCAAGGAATTTATCACTGCTACCGGAGAAAAAAGTTTCTTCTGAGGTGCCATTTTCCAAAGCATATACTGAGCCACTGTGGCCGGTGAGATTAGCTATTTTTTTGACGTCAGTTTTCAATTTTATATGCCGTATTTGTTTTTCAAAATTAACCTTTTGAGATGGTGTGAAATTACATTTTTTTATCCCTCTCTCTATTTTTAGAGATGGCTGGCGGTGAGTTATTTAAAATCTTGTCAAGTTGGCAGTTTTTTCCCGCTGGCACATGGTTTGAAAAAGGGCTGTACCCATAATAATAACTAAATAAACTTATATAACTATGTCAACCGGAAAGATTAATGTAAAAACCGAAAACATTTTCCCTATCATTAAAAAATTTCTTTACAGCGATCACGAGATCTTTTTGCGTGAATTGGTATCCAATGCAGTAGATGCTACACAAAAACTTAAAACATTGGTTTCTGTCGGTGAGTCAAAAGCGCTGCTGGATGATCTGAAAGTAGAGGTTGTAATTGATAAGGCTGCGAAAACTCTTACAATTAAAGATAAAGGTATTGGAATGACAGCAGAGGATATAGAAAAATATATCACCCAGATAGCATTCAGCGGAGCAGAAGAGTTTGTTAATCAATATAAGGATAAAGCAACTGAGGCAAATGCGATCATCGGCCATTTCGGTTTAGGCTTTTATTCAGCCTTTATGGTGGCAAAAAAAGTGGAGATCATTTCATTGTCTCATAAAGAAGGTTCTGTTCCTGTTCGCTGGGAATGTGATGGAAGTCCTGAATATAAAATTGAAGAAACGACCAAAAATGAACGTGGGACTGATATCATTTTACATATTGCTGATGACTCAGAAGAATTTTTGGAACAACAACGCATCGATCATTTACTGCACAAGTATTGCAAATTTTTACCTGTTCCAATAAAATTTGGAACTAAAAAAGAAGGTGAAAAAGATAAAGAGGTTGATGTCGATAATATAATTAATAATCCTAGTCCAGCCTGGACGAAAAAACCTGCTGACTTGACGGATGCAGATTATAAAAGCTTTTACCGAGAGCTGTATCCGATGAATTTTGAAGATCCTCTTTTTCATATTCATTTAAATGTTGACTACCCTTTTAATCTGACTGGAATATTGTATTTCCCTAAGCTTAAGAAAGCATTCGAAATGCAAAAAGACAAGATCCAGTTATATAGTAATCAGGTATTTGTAACAGATTCTGTTGAAAATATAGTTCCAGACTTTCTTGCTTTATTGCAGGGTGTGATCGATTCACCGGATATCCCCTTAAACGTGAGTCGCAGCTATTTGCAAAGCGATGGAAATGTCAAAAAGATATCCGCCCACATCACAAAAAAAGTTGCGGATAAATTAGAAGAGATATTTAAAAAGGACCGTGCGGATTTCGAAGCGAAATGGGAAGATATAAAAGTGTTCGTTCAATACGGTATGCTATCAGAGGAAAAGTTTTATGATAAAGCTCAAAAATTTGCTCTCTTTAAAAACACTGATGGTAAATTTTTTACGCTCGAAGAGTATGCTGAAAAAGTAAAACCTACTCAGACAGATAAAGATAAACGTGTGATTTATTTGTATACTACTAATATCGATGAGCAACATAGTTTTATTGAGACTGCAAAAGAGCGTGGATATGATGTTTTAGTCTTTGATAGTCCGATTGATTCGCATTATGTTAATCAGTTAGAGTCAAAACTTGAGAATACTTCTTTTGTTCGTGTTGATGCTGATACTATCGATAAATTAATTAAAAAGGAAGAAGCACAGCCATCGAAATTATCTGAGGAAGAACAGAACAAATTAAAGCCCGTGGTAGAATCCGTTGTTCCAAAAGAAAAGTTCACCGTAATGTTCGAAAGCTTAAGCGAGAAGGATGCGCCTATGATCATTACAAAGCCTGAGTTTATGAGAAGAATGAAAGATATGAGCGCTATGGGCGGTGGAGGAATGAATTTTTATGGTTCTTTGCCTGATATGCATAATTTAGTTGTAAATACAAATCATCCTCTTATTACAAAGATTCTGAATGAGAAGGATGAAGCAAAACAAAAACAACTGACAAAACAGACTGCAGATTTGGCAATGCTTTCGCAAGGCCTTTTAAAAGGTGAGGAACTGACCAGATTTATTAAACGCAGTGTCGAGCTAATTGATTAGGAAAAGATCATTTTTCTGCCAAAAATAGTCAGCATGACATTTGAAAATTGATGGTATATCGTTTGACAAAAAAGCTGTACATTTAAAACAACTAAAAACAAAACAAACAAAAATGAGAAAAGGATTATTAATCATAGGCGGACTTGTCCTATTTGCAGTCATTATTTTTATGATGTACAGAAGTACTTACAATCAAGCCATTTCATTGCAGGAAAATGTAGATGAGAAATGGGGAAATGTAGGAGCTAACTATCAAAGAAGAGCTGATCTTGTTCCACAATTGGTTGCGACTGTAAAAGGTGCGGCAGCAAATGAAAGAGGTATTCTTACTGAAGTAACTCAGGCACGTGCAGGTATTGTAAATGCGAAAACTCCTGAAGATATGGAGTTAATGGGTAAAAAGATCAATACGGCAATAAACCTTGCGTTTGAAGCTTATCCTCAGATCCGTTCTACTGAGAACTTTCAGGAGCTTCAGGCTCAGCTGGAAGGGACAGAAAATCGTATTGCAGTTTCCCGCAAAGAATACAATGAATCTGTAAAAGCCTATAATTCTCATATACGAGGTTTCTTTAACAGCATGTTTTTAAACAAAGATCACTTTCCGAAACTCATATCGTTGCTCAACTCATTTGAATCTGAACTATGATAAGGAAAATGAGTTTTTAATTTATTACCTGCCATTTCAATTCCCACACATAAACCTTCAGTAAAATTACCTTGTTTAAAATGAGTCAGCATTGTTTCCTTGATATTATCCCAAAAGTCTGCAGGAACTTTTTCATTAATTCCCTTATCGCCAATAATAGCAAATTTATGATCGTCAACAGCCATATAGAAGAGAACACCATTGCGCAATTCCGTTGCATCCATTTTTAAAGCATGAAAAACATTTGCTGCTTTATCAAGAATATCTTCTTTGCAGGAATCATCCAAATGAACGCGGATCTCCCCGGAGGTATTAAGCTCTGCATCACCAATCGCCTTTTGAATAGCAAGTTGCTGATCTTTTGTAAAAAATTTTTTTGCACTCATATTGGTTGGAATTAAAAAAAGAAAAGAGAAGCCCGATTTTTTCAGGTCTTCTCATCTCAAACAAATATTAGAATTCTACTTTAGGTGCAACTTCAGAACCTGCTGATTCTTTGAATGGCTCCTTTTTAGCGAAAGTGTCTTTGTTTAAAAACATGCTGTTAAAGAAACCTCGTATATGAGAATTATAGGCTTTTACAGATTCATTGTATTCTTTGCGGGAAACTGCAATACGATTTTC
>JGI24806J26614_1000048_pt1 | contig 20225 bp, 16 predicted proteins | sample Kansoi200umMDA_FD_26614 | JGI IMG/M metagenome (IMG submission 26614)
AGAGCCAGGCGAAGAAAGCGGAGAAGTATCATGAGATAAAAAAAGATTATCGTGAAGTAAGTATTGAATTGGCGAAAGCTTCGCTGGAAGGTTTTAATACAACCTATAAAGAGTTGAATGAACAACAGGAAGCAGAGACAGATAAAAAAATACAGATAGAAGCCGAGATAGGAACCCAGGAAGCTGCATTGGAACAAGAAAAGCTCGCGCTGATAGAAAAAGAAAAAGAATTGCAGGCGATGCAGCATGCTTTTAATGAAATGCTGCAAACGGTTCGTACAAAAGAGAACGATAAAAATCTTTCTGCACAGCGGCTTGAACATTTGAAAGAAAAAGAAACAAACCTGAATGATTTTTTACTGAAAGCAGATGGACAGTTAAAAGGAATAGAAGAAAGTATTGGATTTACTAATCTGCAAGTGGAAGAAGAAGAACTTGCATTGACAGGATTGAATGAACAATTGAATCAATTGCGTGAAGAGGTAGATGCGAAACGAAATGTACTGGATGAAAAACGCCGTGCATTGGATACACTTCGCAGTGAATACCAGCAGGTACAACGCAGCCAGTTTGATGCAGAAAAGAAAGTGGTGGTGGCTGATACATCGGTACAAAACCTGCAAAGGGTAATTGCACAATTGGAAGAAGAAAGAAGATTGAGGGAGCAGCAGCGCCATCATCTTGACCAGGATAGAATACTGAAAGAAAAAGAGCTCAACATAAAACGTGTTGACCTGGAACAGTTGCAACATCATCAGGAAAACACCAAAGACCAGATATTGCAGACACAGGCGATGCTGGACACACTTCGTAATAATCTTGCTGAAGAAAACAGGAAATTAGATTCTAAAAAAAATGAGCATGATCTGCTGAAGAGCATGATAGATTCGATGGAAGGTTACCCTGACAGCGTAAAATTTTTACATAACAACAGCAACTGGAGTTATACTTCACCGATCCTTTCTGATATTTTATACGTAAATGAAGAATACAGAACGGCATTGGAAAATGTGCTGGAGCCTTATCTCAGCTATTATGTGGTAAATAATCTGCAGGAAGGTTTGAAGGCTGTTCATTTACTGGATGAAAATAAAAAAGGAAAGGCTAATTTCTTTTTATTGGATAAACTAAATGAGTTGGTGTCTGCTCCAGCCATTCCAAATGTTACTGAGTCATTCAATAATGATCTTTCAGGAAATTTTATTGAGAATATAAATGCTGATATTACCGGCTCTACTGATATGCTGGTGCCAATGCCGGCATCCGCTATTCCACAAGAGGATCCAACTCCGCACAGTACTTCGCATACGCTTGAAGGCGCAATCCCTGCATTGAGTGTAGTAGAAGTGGAGGAGAAATACAGGAAACTTGCTGAACATCTTTTAAGCAATGTATTTATTGCTGATAGTGAGGATGCATTGCAGAGCAGTAATGGTTTTGTAGTGATAGAAAAAAATGGAAAATATGTAAAAGGGAAATATTCACTCACCGGTGGAAGTGTGGGAATGATAGAAGGCAAGAAGATTGGGCGAGTAAAGAATTTGGAAAAATTACAGGAAGAGATCGCTACGCAATCAGCTGTAGTAGAAACTTTGCGTTCCAACATACAGGAACTCCACAATGAAGTAATCGCATTTAACGAAGACCTGAGAGAAACAGCAATCCGTGATACGGATATTGAAATTCAGCAACTGACCAATCAGGTATTTGCCCTGCATAATAAATTAGAGAATCTTCATTCGATGCAGACCAGCAGCCAGCATCGTTCAGAAGAACTAAATGTACAGATGCAACAAACGCATAGTTCTGTAGAAGGAGTGAGGAAGCAGTTGGCGGATTATAATATCCAGTTGCAGGTAAATGCAACTAAACTATCAGAAGGAGAGGAGGTATATAAAACAACTGAAGCCAATTATACGGAAGCCAGCCGCCAGTACAATGAATTCAATCTGAATGTAACAAAACATCAAAGCAAAATAAATGCACTAAAACAGGAACTGGAGTTCAAAAACAATCAACTGAATGAACTGAAACTACAGATCGAGAATAATACGTCTCAGTTAGCTGAGACAGTAAATAATATTGAACAGTCAGCGCAGTCATTGAATGAAATTGAAGAAGCATTACTGCAGTTAATGAAAAGCAAAGAAGAGGAAGAAAAGAAGCTGAATGAAACTGATCAGGCTTATTATAATTTCCGTAACCAGTTGGCTGAAAAAGAAAGCGAGATACGCCATCGCATAAAAGACAAAGAGGTGGTGGAACATTTGCTTGGTGAAATAAAGGACAGGTTGAATGAATTGAAGCTTCAGTTATCCGGAATGAAAGAAAGATTGGATGTGGAATTCAGAATAAACCTGGAAGATATTTTGGGTGAAGAAAGAATAGGAGAGGTATCCGTAGAAGAATTGCAGGAGAAGGTGGACAGGATGAAGAAGCGTTTGGAGAATTTGGGTGAAGTAAACCCTACAGCCATCGAAGCTTTTACTGAAATGAAAAAGCGGTATGATTTTATAGTAGAACAAAAGACTGACCTGGTAGATGCGAAAGAAAGTTTGTTGAAAACAATTGAAGAAGTGGAAGCAACGGCTAACCAGAAATTTTTAGAAACATTTCATTTGGTAAGAGATAATTTCCAGAAAGTATTTCAGACATTATTTACCGAAGACGATCAGTGCGACCTGTTATTAGAAAATCCGGAAAATCTTTCCGAAAGTGGAATAGAAGTAATTGCCAAACCAAAGGGCAAGCGTCCAACTTCATTGACACAATTAAGCGGTGGCGAAAGAACATTGACTGCAACGGCCTTGTTGTTTGCAATCTATCTTATCAAACCTGCGCCGTTCTGTATATTGGATGAGGTAGATGCTCCATTAGATGATGCTAATGTGGGTAAGTTCACCAATATGATACGACAGTTTAGTGAAAATTCACAGTTCATCATTGTTACCCACAATAAAATGACTATGAGTACGGTGGATGTTATATATGGAGTAACGATGCAGGAGCCGGGAGTAAGTCGCTTGGTGCCGGTAGATTTTAGGGCGTTGAGTGAGAATTAAGTTTGGTGAATAGTGAGTGGTCAATAGTGAATAGGTTCATCGTAAAAGTGATAGTCTGGCGATGCCGGACTTTTTTATTATAAAAACTATTTTTTGCGAACCAGCAAAAGATCAGTAGGCAATATTATCATTCATGAACTTCTTTTTGATCTGCTGTTCGGGTTTTTTGTTGCTCCCGGCTTCTTTGACGTTTAATAAGATCAGATTTCATTTTATGTACAAAGGAACTTAGCAATAAGTATAGCCCACAGCAAATAAGGATAGATGCAACCAGCCCCCAGAAATACCAGTCATCCTGCCGGGTTCTTTCAAAAGCGGCAAATACAATAACAAAAATGCCGCCTATTATTAATGTAAAACCAAAAAGCAGCTTAGTGATGAATTTTTCGTGGTGATTGTTTGACATAGCAAATACTGGTGTTAAGGGTTAATAGTATAAAGGTGGGCAAAAGTAAGAAAAAAATAACCTTGTGTTAATAAGTCACAAAGATGGCTACTTTTCCTTTTTTTAGTTTTTAATTTTGATCGTATAAAATATTGATATGAAAAAAACATTATTCCTGGTATGGATGCTTATTGTTGTTTATTCAATGTCGGCCCAAAGTGCGCCGGAAGGTTTGTTTATACAATCAAAAGCACCCGACTTCAAAGGCAAAGATCAGAACGGACAGGAAATACGTCTGAAAGATCTGTTGAAAAAAGGAAAAGTGGTGTTGGTATTTTATCGGGGCAACTGGTCGCCTGATTGTAATAAGGAATTAAAGAGATTGCAGGATTCACTTCAATTGATAAAGGACAAAGGGGCTATGCTTATTGCTGTAAGCCCTGAAAGTCCTGAAGGTATTTCTAAAACTATTGAGAAAACAGCGGCCCAATATTCTATTTTAAATGATGAAGGTTTAAAGATCATGAAAGCTTATGATGTGGCATTTGAGATTCCGGAGAATGTGCTGACCCGCTATAAAAATTCAGGGCTGGATGTTGAAGCCAATAATGGAAAGAACGGAAAATTCCTGCCTGTTCCCGGAGTGTTTATTATCGATAAAGAATCGACTGTCACGTATCGCTTTTTTGAACCCGACTTTAAGAAAAGACCAAGTGTGAAAGAGATCGTTGCAAATTTATAATTGCTGAATTACTTCCAAACTATCTTGCCAATTCTTCCATTGCTGCCGGCTAAAAAAATAGCAGAGCCTGTTTTGGCAATCCGGCAAACATGATAACCTTCTTTACTGATCCATTTCCAGTTCTTACCGCCGTCTGATGAATAATCAACACCATTCAATCCACAAGTGAAAAGATCGGTCTTTGATACATACTCTACACAACTCCTGTAACCATGCGGTGCTGTGTTAGGACTATTCCATGTTTTGCCACCATCATTTGTAATGAAACAATTTTTTTCAATGGATGAGTCAGCATTAAAATCGCCTCCTACTACAGTCATTCTTTTTCCTCCATTTTTTTTGTAGTTGTCCCAAACAGCAATGGAGTTAGCCCCGGTGGTTTCTTTTCCCTGTATTACTGGTAAATTTTTTGCAGTATTCCTCGTGAATATTCTCGACTTTGATCCACCACTGATAAATACGGCCTCGTCTGTATCCAATGCTCTTACATTTGTACCACTCGAAGCAAAGCAGGCTTCACCGCTATCAGCATCGGGGCGTTTATCAAAAGGAATTTCTTTCCAGGTTACTCCATTATCAAATGTCCGGGCAATAAAAAATTTTCCATTTAGCGGATCGCCGATAACAATACCAGCCTGTTCGTTCCAGAATTCGATTGCATCCAGGAACATTCCTTTTGTTTTATTTTCATATACCACTTTCCAGGTTTCTCCTCCATCATTGGTGCGTAGAATATAAGCAGGGTCTGCTACCGACATGATAACTGCAGTAGCTGCATCAAAAGCTTCGATATCCCTGAAATCATTTTTTTCAAAACCTTTTACCGTCATCCATTTCCATGTCTTGCCTCCATTGTTTGATTTTCCCACCATACCATTGCTTCCGCTTGCCCAGACTATATTATCATTCACTACACTTAATCCCCGGATGCTGGTTGAAATTCCGGAGGCTAAAAGAACAACTTCCGGAGTTTGACCAAAAGTGATACAGTTAACAGAAAATAAGATTAGCGGTAAAATTAATTTCAAGAAATATTTTTTCATGCTATCAAAATATTCAGGCAAAATAAGGGTTCTTGCAAATTTTCTCATGTTATTTTATAAAATCTTTATTCTGGTATGAGGCGCTCATTGGAATATAAAATGCAGAAAATAAATTCACGGAAAAAACGTTCTAACAGTGTTTTGGATGAGTCGTAAAAAGTATTGAAGAAATCATTGAAATACAGGGCAATGATTTTAAACGTTCATCATTTGTAAAGGTCTGTTTTTGGAAATTAATCTTATTTTTAAGGCTTATTTTATTCCCTTTTATGAAAAAACTTGTCTTTTACGTTTTTGCATTAAGTTTCCTTATGTTAACCGGGTGCAAGAAAGAACTAAGCCTGGAATCAGGTAATATCCAGTCCGAAGGTAGTTTGCAAAGCGATGTGACCGGTGATTGTCTTCCCAAAACGGTGAATGGGGCTTATTCCGCAGGTTCAGCATTGGTAGCAATAGCCAACTATATTATGGTGGACGTAAATGTGACTTCAGCAGGTTCTTACCTTATTTATACTGATACTGTAAATGGATATTATTTTAAAGCCACAGGTGTATTTACAGCACTTGGTACAAATACAGTTAAGTTAATAGGCAACGGAACACCATTTGCAGCAGGAACCGACAATTTTGTAGTAAACTATGATAGTACTGTTTGTGATATTGCAATTACTGTTCTTCCAGCCGGCAATACGGCTACAGGTACTTTAGGTGGTGGTCCCGGAGCCTGCACGCCATCTACGATTAATGGCGTTTATATGGTAGGTAATCCATTAACAACACATAACACGGTAGCAATACAGGTTACAGTAACCACTATCGGTATATATAATATTACCACGAATACGGTTAATGGGTTTAGCTTTTCCGGTTCGGGAAATTTTTCAGCAACCGGTTTACAGACAGTAATACTTAATGGCACCGGCACACCAGCGGCAACAGGGTCAACAACTTTCACGGTTACATTTGGAACCAGCACTTGCACATTTGCAATAACTGTTGTTCCTGTTGATTATTATCCAAGAACAACTAACAGCAATTGGAGCTATGAATATGATGACAACCCCATTGATAGTTTTTACAGGAAAGTGATTTCACCTACGCATAGTGCTCTGGGGAATGTTTATAATATATTTATGGCAGATTACGGTGGAGGACTTGATTCAGGAGGTTACTATCGTAAATCGGGTACCGATTATTTCGAATATTTTGATGCAGGTGCATTTGCTCAATTTGATAATCCCTTATGGGCTGAGTACATTTTTGTAAAAGATGCAGCTGCCAGTACTAATTGGAAAAGTCCGGCTTTTTCCGGCACATATACATTTCCTCCTAATCCTCCTCAGCCTTTATCAATAAGATTCAGCTATACAATTATTCAAAAGGATGTGTCTGTTTCTATCACTACCGGAACGACTACCGTCAGTTATCCCAATACAATTGTAGTTGAAGAAAAATACGACCAGGAAACCAGCCCTGGCAATTGGACTGATGTTACATCCGCTGTAGGTTATGGTAAAAGCTATTATGCAAGAGGAGTTGGTTTGATAAAATATGAATGGTTTGATCCTGTTCCTACTAATAATTACCAATTGGAACTTCGGCGTTACCAGGTGTTTTGATAGTAAATTATTTTTAAATAAAAAGCCATCTATTTGAGATGGCTTTTTATTTCCGGTATTTCACTGAATTAAAAAATGTATTAATCATCATCATCGTCTTCTTCGTAATAAGCATCTTCATTGCTTTTATAATGTTCCTCCCATGCTTTCACAGCTTCATCACTCAGGCATTCAATAATGTCGTGTAACATATCTTTCTTCAGTTTCCATTCTGTTTCTGTAGGATCATCAAATCGCTGAATAAAAAGACAGTGATCAGATTCAACCGTCACTTTGATCAGCGTAATAGCTGAATCTTCTTTTTCCTTTACTAAATAATAACATCCATTCTCCAACAAGTCATAAGTATACATAATGTTTACTTTTATTGAGTACTAAATATTTTTTAAGGGATTTAAAATCCCTGAATTTAACAGGTCGGCAATGCAGTTGAAAATTGGAAAGAATTGAATGGGGAGTAGTGTCTACCAAAATTAAGGGTTTGGATAATTTGCCCGGATAAAAATTTTGTTGTTATTTATTGTCCAAACTTTATTATTATTTATGGCACACATTTTCAACATATTATGGCAATAATTCAACATTTTTTATTTGTATGATAAGGAGGTAAAATATAAATGACCAAGTTTTTTGAATTGATCTGAATTTTCCTTATTTGATTAAACCGGAGGATTATATGCATGTAATGAAGCCGGTTAACATCTCCTATATTTGCAGTCCTTTTAAGTGAAATAAATTAAATGACTCCGTAGCTCAGTTGGTAGAGCTACTGACTCTTAATCAGTAGGTCCAGGGTTCGAGTCCCTGCGGGGTCACCAGCTAAATTAAAAGCCTTTGTGAGCATTGCGTTTGCAGGGCTTTTTTAATTTTTGGTGTCAATATAGGTGTCAATAGTTATTTAGAAAGTTTAATCTCTCCAACATCTGCGGCTTCTCCTTCAATTACAGTAACCTCAGGAATGCCGCCATTTTTATAAGGCGATTTAGCCTCTACCATCAGGTTATACAAACCGGGTTTAACATCAGCAATTAGAAATACTCCCTCGATAACAACAGTTTTGAAAGTATCTTTATTGGATATGGCCCATGCTCTTACCCCCGCATCAGCAGGATTGACGGTACCTTTAATAGAGCCTGAAAAATGGCCGGGAGCTTTTATAAAACCTGTTATTAAAAAGACACTGATAAATAAAACTGCTAAAACTGATAAGATTTTTTTCATAATGAAATAGTTTAATGATCAATAAATGAGTTGACGGATCATACTTTTTCTTTTTTTGAAAACTGAGACTATTCTTTATTTAAAAAACAACTATAGTGCCATAGAAGATGGTATTAAAAAAGGTTGTTTGAGAAGAATAAAATTTTCCGGAATAATTTTTTAAAGGTTATTAATCTTTTTCTTAAGTAAGGCTGAGATTCTTTTCCACAACCGTTGATAAGTCACAAACTTGTAAGGAATAACCGTTTTGGTATATTTGCCCGAATCATTATGGTTCAGGTATAGCTGAGCAATGAACAGGATCCTGAACGAAGCGTCGCGGGACGATGACTAAATAAATATCTCTGAAAAACAAAGTGTGAAATGGCAAAAGAAAAAGAAACCAACCTGTTTGATTACAACGAAGCGAGTATTCAATCCCTCGACTGGAAACAGCATATCCGCCTGCGACCCGGTATGTATATTGGCAAACTGGGCGATGGGTCATCTCCTGATGATGGAATATATGTATTGGTGAAAGAAGTGCTGGATAACTGCATTGATGAATACACAATGGGTCATGGTAAAACTGTGGAGCTGACTATTGACGGCAAAACAGTTACTATTCGTGACTATGGCCGCGGCATTCCGCTGGGTAAAGTGGTAGATGTGGTAAGTAAGGTGAATACCGGCGCAAAATTTGACAGTAAAGTTTTTCAAAAATCAGTTGGCCTGAATGGTGTCGGCACGAAAGCCGTAAATGCATTGAGTAATTATTTTAAAGTAACCGCTTTCAGAGAAGGTAAAGAAAAGACTGCAGAGTTTGAAAGAGGCGCATTGATCAAAGAATACAAAGAAACAAAGACCGGTGAACAAAATGGTACACAGGTCACGTTTATTCCTGATGATACAGTATTCAGAAGTTTTAAATTTCATCCCGAATTTTTAGAGAACCAGATATGGAACTATTGTTTTTTGAATGCCGGATTGAAAATTGTTTATAACGGCAAAAGCTTTGTAAGCCGGAATGGTTTGCTTGACCTGTTGCAACGCAAGACCAATGAAGATGAGATCCGTTATCCCATCATTCATTTGAAAGGCGATGATATTGAAGTAGCGCTTACGCACAACAATGATTATGGTGAAGACATTTACAGTTTTGTCAATGGACAGCATACTACGCAAGGCGGTACACACCAGCAGGCATTTCGTGAAGCGTATGTAAAAACCATCCGTGATTTTTATAAAAAAGATTATGATGCCGCTGATATCCGTACAGGTATTGTCGCTGCTATTTCTGTTCGTGTAGTGGAACCTGTATTCGAATCACAAACAAAAACAAAACTCGGCTCCCAGTTTGTAGAAGAAGGCGGACAAAGTATGCGGCAGTTTGTGGGAGATTTTTTTTCGAAGGAACTGGATAACTACCTGCATAAGAATCCAACACTCGCCGATGCACTAAAGAAAAGAATTGAACAAAGTGAAAGAGAAAGAAAGGAACTGGCGGGTATAAAAAAATTAGCGAATGAAAGAGCTAAGAAAGCCAATCTTCATAATAAAAAATTGCGTGACTGTCGTTTTCACCTGAATGATGAGTTACCAACCAAAGGCAAAGAAGAATTCATTGCCAGGCAAAATGAGACGACTGTTTTTATTACAGAAGGGGATAGTGCCAGTGGTTCCATTACCAAGTCAAGAAATGTGGAAACGCAGGCTGTATTCAGTTTGCGTGGAAAACCGCTGAATTGTTTTGGCCTTACCAAAAAAGTGGTGTATGAAAATGAAGAATTCAATTTGCTACAACATGCATTGAATATTGAAGAAGGATTGGAAGGACTCCGGTATAATAATATTGTGATCGCCACGGATGCTGATGTGGATGGTATGCATATCCGCTTGCTGCTGATGACTTTCTTTTTGCAATTTTTTCCCGACCTGGTAAAACATGAAAAAGTGTATGTGCTGGAGACTCCGCTATTTCGTGTCCGTAATAAACAGGAAACTATTTATTGCTATGATGAAATGGAAAAGCAGGCAGCGATAAAAAAGATCGGAAGCAAACCTGAGATCACAAGATTTAAAGGTTTGGGTGAGATAAGCCCTGAAGAGTTTGCACAATTTATCGGGCCCGGTATCCGCAAACAATTGATGCAGCTGGAACAAGGAGATCATATTCAACAATTATTGGAATATTATATGGGCAAGAATACTATGGAAAGGCAGGAGTTTATTATTGAGAATTTGAAAGTGGAGCTGGATGTGCCTTTAGAAAATTAATCATTACAAGGTGTTTGAATTTCACGCAGACAGAAAAAGATATTTTGACATTCAGGTTTTGAATGCAGAAAAATATGTCATCCCTTTTATCGAAGAAAAATTTTCTATCAAACCGGGCATGAGAGTACTGGAGATCGGTTGCGGAGAAGGTGGCGTATTAAAAGCATTTATCAATAAGGGTTGTTCAGGAGTTGGAGTGGAACTGGAGGCTGTAAGAGTTGAGAATGCCAAAGCATATTTACCGGAAGATGTAGCAGCTGGCAGAATAAAATTTATCATTAAGAATATTTATGATGTGGATGTTGAAAAGGATTTCGGAGGGCCGTTCGATATAATCGTGTTGAAAGATGTGATCGAACATATTCATGACCAGCCAAAATTGATCGGCTGGATGAAGAATTTTTTAAATCCTTCCGGGATTGTGTTTTTTGGATTTCCACCATGGTATATGCCATTTGGTGGACACCAGCAGATGTGTAATTCAAAATTGTCGAAATTGCCATATATACATTTATTGCCCCGGAATATTTATAAATGGATCTTGAAAAAAAATAAAGAGTCTGTTGAGGCTTTTATGGAAATACGGGATACCGGGATCAGCATCGAACGTTTTGAAAAGATATGCAGGAAAGAGGGATATAAGATATTTTATAGAAGGCATTACCTGCTGAATCCTATTTATGAATGGAAGTTTGGATGGAAGCCAATCCGGCAATCTGTTATTATAAAATCTATTCCTTTTGTAAGAGATTTTTTTACAACTTGTGTCTATTATATTATTCAGCCTATAAACCTGCCTGCCGGACAGGCGGCTGAGCAAACCCAATCACAATGATACATATCGTTTTTCAGGAGTCTGATATTGATGTATTGAAAGAAGCTATGAAGCTCGATGAAATATTGCAGGGAGAAGTGATCCAGATCAAAGATGATTTTGCTGTTGGTCCAATACAGGGTTTGGAAACCGAAGAAGGATGGAAGGCAAGACAAGATTGGTGGAGGGAATTATTAAAAGATTCTCCCTATAGTGAAAAGTTAGTAGGTAGTTTTGATGACAGGGAAACCGTAAAAGAAATCAAACTAAAGTTGGATGAAGATGGTTCAATGGAAGCGTGGATATGGATGGGACAAAACCAACATGACGTTACCAGTTATTTTTGGTTGATACCGCAATTAAGAGAATATCAGGGAAGGTTAATGATCCTGTACCTCAACAATCTTCCTTTTATCAATGAAAAAGGACAGTTGTTTTATCCCAATACAATTCATGAGATTTTACCAAAGGAAGCTGTAAAAGCAAAGAAACTGGCACGACCTATTACCTTAAGCGAGTTTGAAGTGGATCCCGATGAATGGAAGCGTTTATCTGAAGAGAATGCGGCTATCAGGATATTGGAAGGGGGGAAGAAGATCGTTGGGAAAGATGAAACATTTTATGACAATGAGATTTTAAAGAATCTTACTTCCGAATGGCAAAAATCATGGAGAGTGTTGAGCAATACATTGCATCGTATGAAAATAAAAACGGGTGATGTATATATTATGTGGCGGATGAAACATTTGATCAGTGAAGGAAGAGTAGAAGTACTGGGCGATATAAGTAAAGGATGGAAAGAATTTGACGTTAAGTTGCCGGAATACAAAACGGAAGAATAAAGGTTAAAGACGAACTACCCAATAATTATTAATGATTAGTATTTATTGATGAATGTTTGAAAACTAAAACAAAAACTTCGAATGGCTAAAAAGCTAACTGATACAATACAAAACAATAACAGTGGATTGCATGGTCAATATAAAACATGGTTCCTTGATTATGCCTCTTATGTAATTCTTGAACGTGCCGTGCCTGCTGTAGAGGATGGATTGAAACCTGTGCAGCGCCGCATTCTTCATGCCATGAAAGAAATGGATGATGGCCGGTTTAATAAAGTTGCAAACATCATCGGCCAGGCCATGCAATATCATCCGCATGGTGATGCAAGTATTGGTGATGCATTGGTGAATATGGGACAAAAAGACCTGCTGGTAGAAACGCAGGGTAATTGGGGCGATGTAAGAACGGGTGATGATGCAGCTGCGCCACGATATATCGAAGCAAGACTAAGCAAGTTTGCTTTAGAAGTTGCTTTCAATGCAAAGACAACTGAATGGCAATTAAGTTATGATGGAAGAAAGAATGAGCCGGTAACATTGCCCATGAAATTTCCATTATTGCTGGCACATGGAGCAGATGGAATTGCTGTTGGCCTTTCTACGAAAATACTTCCCCATAATTTTTGTGAGATCATTGAAGCCGCTATTAAACATTTGCGTGGAAGAAGATTTGAATTGTATCCCGATTTCCAGGTAGGAGGTATGATTGATGTTACAGATTATACCCAGGGCAAAAGAGGAGGTAAGGTAAAAGTAAGAGCACATATTGAGGAAGTGGATAAAAAAATATTAGCCATCAAAAGCGTTCCCTATGGTGTTACTACCACACAATTAATGGAGTCTATTGTAAAAGCGAATGACCAGGGAAAGATCAAGGTGAAGAAAGTAACAGACAATACTGCAGCGGAGGTAGAGATACAAATAGACCTTGCTCCCGGCATTTCTCCGGACATTACAATTGACGCTTTATATAAATTTACTGATTGTGAAATTTCTATTTCACCCAATGCCTGTGTCATCGTGGAATCAAAACCACAGTTCCTCACAGTAAATGACCTGTTGAAATTATCAGTTGACAGATCCAAGAATTTGCTGGAACAGGAATTAAAGATCAAACTAAATGAACTCCAGGAGAAATGGCACTATACTTCATTGGAAAAAATATTCTTTGAAGAAAAAATATATAAAGAGCTGGAGAAAAAACATGCCACATGGGATAAAGTACTGGAAGCAATCGATACTGCGTTTATTCCTTATAAAAAACAATTAAAGAGAGCTATTAATAAAGAAGATATTATTAAGCTGACCGAGAAGCCCGTAAGACGAATTTATAAACTGGATATTGATGAATTGAATGAACAGATCAAGGGACTGGAAGCGGATATTAAGCAGGTGAAATATGATCTGAATAATCTCATTGATTTTGCAGTGGCTTATTATGAGAATTTATTAAAAAAATATGGCAAGGACAGAGAAAGAAAAACCGAGATCAAACAATTTGAAGTAATTGAAGCAAAGCAGGTAGCTATTGCCAATACAAAATTATATGTGAACCGGGAAGAAGGTTTTATAGGAACCGGTCTGAAAAAAGATGAGTTTTTATTTGATTGTTCCAACCTGGATGATATAATTGTTTTTGCCCGTCGGGGAATAATGAAAGTGGTAAAAGTGGCCGACAAAACATTTATTGGAAAAGACATTTTGCATGTTGCCATTTTTCAAAAGAATGATGAACGCACCACTTATAATATGATCTATACCGACGGTAAAGGTGGCATAAGTTTTGCCAAGCGATTTAATGTAACAGGTATTACAAGAGATAAGGAATATGATCTTACCAAAGGCGATGAAAGAAGCAAGGTGCATTATCTCTCTATCAATCCGAATGGAGAAGCTGAAACTGTGAAGATCGTATTGAGCCCTGCCAGTTCTGCCAGGATAAAAGAATTTGATTTTGCCTTTGATGAATTAGCTATCAAGGGTCGCAGCAGCATGGGCAACCAGGTGACAAAGTATGCGATCAAGTCGGTGCGATTCAAAGAAGCAGGTAAGGCAACGCTCAGTGGAAGAAAACTTTGGTTCGATGATAAGTTTGGCCGTCTTAATGCTGATGAAAAAGGAAATTTGCTGGGAAGTTTTGAAGCTGAAGACAGGATACTGGTTATTTATAATGATGGTAATTATGAATTAACTGACCAGGAAATGACCCAACGATTTGATGCGGAGAATATCATACTCATTGAAAAATTTGATCCTGAAAAGATCGTGACCATAGTTTACCTGGATGAAGAAAAAAAACAATACACGGTCAAGCGGTTTAAAATTGAAACAACAACATTGCACAATAAATTTTTCTGCATCAAAGAAGGAAAAGGTAATGTAATTGCCAAAGCTACCACAATGAATGAACCTGTTCTTGCCATGCAAAGTGGAAGAGGCGCAATGGTAAGAAAAGCAAAGATCAAAATTGAGAAAGTAGCAGAAGTAATGGGATGGAAAGCAGTAGGAAATAAATTAGTCGATTTTTCAAAAAGTATTGAAATGGATTGGGTGAAAACGAAACAAAGCAATCAACCTGAATTATTTGAATAATTTTAAAAGACACCAGGCATATAATTAGCTCCTCAGATTTTATACAATAGTAATTGCATAATGATTTTAATTAGAATTTATTTGTGTGGGTTATTATTTTTTCCGTTTGCAGCTCATACCCAGCCTTCACATTATTCTTTTATTACCCATTGGCAGATAAAAGCTCCGTTGGAAGAAGTTTGGGATGTTATAAATAATTCTACAGACTGGCCCTTGTGGTGGAAAGGTTTTGAACAGGCAGATATAATAGATAAAGGCAACGAGGATGGGACAGGGCAAATAATTCAATATAGCGTAAAAAGTTTTTTACCATTTGCATTATCATTTGATATTAAGATAACTGGAAAAGAAACTTATAAAAAAATATCCGGTCAGGCATCCGGCGACCTTGAAGGTACAGGAATATGGACTTTTGAAGAGATCAATGGCATTACCTCTGTTCAATATAAATGGGATGTGGTAAGTACAAAGAAAATTTTTAACCTGTTATCACCGGCGCTTGGCTGGTTCTTCAGGTACAACCACAATCTCGTGATGCACTGGGGAGCAAAAAGACTGGCAAAAAAATTACATGCTCAACTTATATCAGGGTAATTATTTCTTTCGTTTTATCTTAACCGTAGCATTTTTAGTAAGACTGCTTGACAGGCGTACATTAAATTTCTTCTTTCCATCATCAATGATCATCAGGGCTGTGTTAGGGGGAATAGCTCCAAGATTGTCGGCAAACATCGTTAACTCATTTATTTCTTGTTGGGGCTCAAGCACAATATTAAAATGAACTGACCGGGTACTAAGTTTTTGATGAAAGGCGATCAGTTTTGTATTAAAGAACACAGAAATTGAATCGCCATCAACTTCGCCGTTATCATAAAAATCTATTTTCAGTGAATCGGATGCCACTTCAATTTCATCGGTCACCACATTCTCTCTTTCTTTAAATTCATTTTCTATAACGTAGTTCACTACTTTCCGCTGATTGATATTGACCGCTACAAGTGTATCGGTGTTGGAAGGTTTCCATACCTGGTAGCTTTCTTTATACTCCCGGATGGCTTGTAATACGGAATCTTTTTTACTGATACCTGCATTCAGCTTCAGGTTAAAATTAATATTGGTGCAGGTGTATTTGTATTGCGGAAGGCTGATGAATTCACCCACTAAATTGGAACCAGCTTTTGCTGCACGCAACGTTCCCCGCATATTCATGATGCAATCCACTTCAAATGCTGCACCTGATCCATAATAGGGGATGGGTATATTATATAGACTCAGTTGTCTTGTTGCTGCATCATAATTGCCTTTTACCTGGATACTCCGGTAGCTGGATTTGAAATAGTAATTCAATACTGCTTTGACATAACCTTTTTCAGGCAGCAGCACCAGCTCAACAAGATAGTTATTGGCAGAACTGTTTGTTTTTACATTGGCATTGCCATACCAGTATCCGAATACTGATTGTGATTGGGAATGAAGAGTAATGAGTAGCGAAAGAAATAACAACGTTTTTTTCATGGTGCATGTCATTCAGCAAAAACTATGCTTATATCTGCTGAGGTAAGTTATATAAGTTTAAAAAAGAAAATAATCGGAAACTAACTAAGTAGAATTTAGCAACAATAGTTTTCCGGGGATGATCAACGGAGGCTTTCAACTTTTCAACCCTCCCATTTACTTCAGGTGCCGCTTCATTTCTCTTTCTACATCTTTTTGCTTAATGCTTTCCCGTTTGTCATACAATTTTTTCCCTTTGGCAAGACCGATCTCTATTTTTACAAAGCTCTTTTCATTAAAATAAATACGCAAGGGAACAAGTGTGTACCCTTTCTCTTTTAGTTTACCTTCTATTCTGTTGATCTCTCTTTTTTGTAATAGCAGCTTGCGGTCTCTCACAGGATCATGGTTATTGATATTGCCATGAGAATATTCTGCAATGTGCAATGATTTCAGCCATATCTCACCTTTGTGTAACAGACAGTAGCTGTCATTAAAACTTACTTTGCCTGCACGGATGGATTTTACTTCCGTTCCCAGCAATACCATTCCCGCATCATATTTCGCATCTATGAAGAATTCGTGATAAGCCGACCTGTTTTTTATTTCTGCCATTTGTTTTAATAAACCTTTTGTTCATAGCAACTAATGTTGCCATCAACCGGTGAATGCGCTGTGAACAAAATTAATTCTTGAAAAGTGTAAGTAACGTTGTCAGCTTCTCTTTCAGTTCTTTCCTTGGGACAATAAAATCAAGGAACCCATGTTCTAAAATAAATTCACTTCGCTGAAATCCTTCCGGCAGATCTTTCTTGATCGTTTCTTTAATAACCCTTGGCCCTGCAAAACCGATCAATGCAGCCGGTTCTGCAATATTCAGATCGCCCAGCATACCGAAAGAAGCAGAGATTCCGCCAAACGTCGGGTCAGTTAATAAGGAGATATAAGGAAGTTTCGCATCACTCAATTGGGAAAGCTTGCCACTTGTCTTGGCCAGTTGCATCAGTGAGAAAGCACTTTCCATCATTCTTGCACCGCCACTTTTACTGATCACCATAAAGGGCAGTTTATGTTCAATGCAATAATCCACAGCCCGGGAAAATTTTTCACCCATTACACTGCCAAGACTTCCACCAATAAATTCAAAATCCATACAGGCAATTACAATATCATGCCCGCTTACCTTTCCTGCTGCTACACGCATCGAGTCTTTCAGATCGGTCTTACTCCAGATTTCTTCCAGGCGTTTTTTATAAGGTTTCAGATCGGTAAACTCAAGGAAGTCTTTGCTGCGGATATTATCAAACAACTCAACAAATTCATTATTATCAAACAGGATCTCATAATAATCGCTGCTGTTGATGCGATGATGAAAATTGCATTTAGGGCAAACAAACAGGTTTTCACGCAGTTCACTTACCGTGCATATATAATTGCAATCGGGACATTTTACCCAAAGGCCTTCGGGTGTTTCTTTTTTTTCAGAGGTCTTGGTATTGATGCCTTTTTTTATTCGTTTGAACCAACTGGCCTTCGTTTCTTCTGTCTTCCCTTCTTCACCAGCCAGGTTTGCATCAAAGTCTTCAAATTGTTTTTCAGCTAATGCAAGTTTTGGAGCCAGCATAGTTCTTGGTGGGATCGGTATTATTGCGATGGCAAAAGCGAAAACAATTCCTCAACGTTTGTTTGCTGCTATTCCTTTATTTTTTTCGGTACAGCAATTATCGGAAGGCATGTTGTGGTTAGCAATAAAACAACCAGACCTAGCCGGATGGCAATCTTTTTTTACGTATACTTTTCTTGTGTTTGCGATGGTAGTCTGGCCCTTGTGGATACCTCTTAGTGTGCGGTTGCTGGAAAAAAATACAGAACGAAAAAAAATATTGAATTCCCTTACAGCGATTGGATGTGGAGTAGCTGTTGTTGTATTTTGCATTCTTTTAATTTATCCTGTAGAGGTAATACCGATGCATCATCATCTCCATTACAGCTTTAATTTTCCCGCACAGATAAAGAACTTAATTAGTTTTTTTAGCCTTCTCTATATAATGGCGACAATCGTTGCGCCATTTGTTTCCGGCATTAAGCAAATGAAATGGCTGGGGGTCAGCTTTTTTGCATCTTATCTTTTTGCCATCATTTATTATAACGGGTTTGTAGTTTCTGTATGGTGCTATTTTGCTGCACTGTTGAGTTTCGTTGTTCTTTGGATCTTAGCATCCTTACGAAAATCAAATCAAACATAAAACAGATCTGCCTGTTTTACCTCCACTCCTATATTACTTAAAAATTTTCATCCCTGTTTATAAATAGCATATACATTCAAAGCAAGACTATAGAACAGTAAATATAATATTCCATGGCACTTTATGAAAGAATTCTACAGAAGTGCTATCTTAGTCAGGAACTTCTCTTATAACACTGCGACTGAAAGGAGTGATCCGAAAACTAAAATAACTGCGTTGTTTGCAAAAGTGGAAAAAGCTATGAAGTGAAAGAAGAGATTACAAGCCACTTCGGAAAACTCTGAAGCAATTTCATCAACTATTTCATCTCACTATAACCACTAAAAAAATGGAAGTACATACACACGGACATGTTCATGAACAAAAAAAATGGAAAGAATATGTTTTTCAATTTGTCATGCTATTCTTAGCTGTTTTCCTAGGTACGCTGGCAGAAAACAGAAGAGAACATAGTATTGAACACGAAAAGGAAAGGGAATACATAGTTTCACTAATCGATGATCTTAAAACTGATCTTGATCTTAGCAACGGTCTTATTTCAAATATCATTATACAGGTTAGAAAAATTGACACACTGCAGAAATCATTTTTTTCAATCCTTAGAGATGATCCAAAAAAAGACAGTTTTATTGCTAAATGTTATGATCTCTCTTCAAGTATAGTTAATTTCTACCCAAAATTTTTTGATGAAAGAACCATCTCACAATTATTGAGTTCAGGAAACCTGCGGCTGATCAAAATGCAGGGTGTTGCCGACAGCATCATGGATTATCATGGCAAAATAAAATTTGTAGAAATTCAAAAACAACTATATGTAAATTCTGCCAATACCTGTATTCAGTCAATGTATAGTATTTACGATATTGCTATGTTAGGAACAGAATTCCTGAATAAAAATGATTCGTTGGCTAACAGAGAATTTGAAGGTGGAAAATTATCGCTGTTGACTTACAATCCACTGGAATTAAAAAAATTTATTGCACAGCTGGAAATTACAAAACGGGCAGCAATAAGTTATATGGGATACCTGGCAGGTCTCAAAATAATAGCAAAAAATCTAAATGACTTTTTAAAAAACAAATATAAAATAGCCATTGGATAGTTTTTTTCAACAATGTTTTGCATACACACTTTAAGAGTCTTTTATGGGTAAAGATCAAACCAAAGACCTGTTGAAATTCCTAAAACCATTTAGCGATGAGATACAGGAGTTAGCATTATGGCTGAGAGAATTTGTCTGGGACCTGTATCCAACATCCAATGAATTGATCTATGATAATTACAATGCGTTGGCTTTTGGCTGGTCGATTACTGACAGGCTTGGCCATTGCTTTTGCAACATAGCTGTTGGAAGAAGCAGCAAAAACATTCACTTCGGTTTCTACTGGGGTTCGCAAATTACAGATCCTGAGAAAAAACTGATCGGCAATGGCAATCAATACAGGTATATGCTGGTTACAAACAAGAAAGACTTTCCTAAAACATACATAAAAAAACTTTTAAAAGAAGCGTATGCCAATTCGCTTGCAAAAGTGAAAGATAAAAAGCAGATCATGGAAGGTGCAACAATTACTAAATCCATTTCACCGGTGAAACGAAAAGCTGCCGGAACAACTGCAAAGGAAAAGAAATGAGATGCAAAGCCAGGCAAAGAAAAAACGATGAAGAGCCCACCATCGGCGGGAAGGGACAATCATTGTAACAATGCAGCCGGACAAGCAAAAACTATTGGGCTTTCTGAAGAGTTCTGCGGACAAAACATAAACTGTAACAATCCCTATATTTGCAAACTAACACATAGCTATGGCAAAACAATTTGAAGACTTTGATGCAAACCTGGCTGGTGAAGAAGGGAAGACAGAAGAAACGAAGGCCAGTTGGTTCAAACGAATAAAAAAAGGCATCAATA
>JGI24806J26614_1000049_pt1 | contig 20170 bp, 15 predicted proteins | sample Kansoi200umMDA_FD_26614 | JGI IMG/M metagenome (IMG submission 26614)
GGGGGGGCGGGGATCGTTGACCGTTGACCGATGACCGTTGATAGCTGCGTATTCACTATTGACGGTGGACAATTGTTGGTTAACCTATCAGTACCTAAAACCGATAAATACTTCAACGGTCAACGGTCATCGGTCATCGGTCATCGGTCATCGGTCAACGGTCATCGGTCATCGGTCAACGGTCATCGGTCATCGGCTCTCAGACTTCAAAGTTAAAAAAATCACCACACTCCTTAACTTTATCAAAACCGTTAGCATTATGAAAGCATTTTTAGGGATGGGATTGTTAGGTTCAAATTTCGTTAGGGCTATGTTGAAAAAAGGCGAAAAGGTAAACGTATGGAATCGTACCGCATCGAGAGCGAAAATACTGGAAGCACATGGTGCAAAAGTATTTGAACAGCCAAACGAGGCGGTAGCGGGAGCAGACCATATTCATGTCACCCTGAAAGACGATGCCAGCGTTGATGAGGTGCTGGAAAAAGCCAGCAAGGGGTTTAAGCAGGGCGTCATTATTATCGATCATACCACTACTTCAGCCAAGGGAGCTATTCAAAGAACAAGGCATTGGAAAAACAAGGGATTTACTTACCAGCATGCGCCTGTTTTTATGGGTCCGGTTAACGCTTTGGAAAGCTCAGGTTTTATGTTGGTTTCAGGTGACCAGTCTGTTATAAATAAACTTCAACCGGAGTTGTCAAAATGGACCGGCAAGCTGATGAATTTTGGTGCAGAAGAGGGTAGGGCAGCCGCGATAAAGCTAACCGGCAATTTATTCTTACTTAGTGTTAACGCCGGGCTTGCTGATGCGCTTGCACTTGCTAAAGCGCAAGGTGTGGGGATGGCTGATCTTACTGAACTTTTTAATAACTGGAATCCGGGAGTAACCGTTCCTTCCAGGTTAAAGAAAATTGCAGAAGGGAATTTCAATGATCCCTCCTGGGAGTTGAATATGGCGCGCAAAGATGCGGGATTAATGATCAGCACAGCGAAGGAAGCCGGAACAAAATTAAACATCATTCCAGCCATTGCCGGTTTAATGGATCAATGGATAGCCAAAGGTCATGGAAGTGACGACTGGAGTATCATTGCCAAAGACCCTGATCAGTAATCCAGAAATAAAAGTCCTTCGTGGTACTTACTGTCTTCGCGCCCTATTGGCAAAAAACACTGCAAACATGAAAGTCATTTTAGTAATTATCTTTTTGTTCGTCTTTCAGATTTCAAATGCAACGGCACAAAAAAATAATTCCGATTCCGTATATACTTATAGTACCGCTTCCCCCGGAGGTACCGGAAAATATTATTCAGGAAGAGAAATCGCACGCGTAATTGGCCCCTCAAGTGTAGCATGGCTCGACAGAGACAGCAGGCCACACGAAGAAAATACCCAGCTTGCCATTGACAAGATCCAGGTTGCCCCTGACGCAGTAATTGCGGACATTGGCGCAGGTACTGGTTACTATACTTTCAAACTTGCACCCAAAGTGCCGAAGGGTAAAGTGTATGCAGTGGAGATACAGGATGAAATGATTGATGCCATCAATGAAAAGAAAAAGAAACTGAATAACAACAATGTCGAAGTTATAAAAGGAACATTCACTTCACCCAACCTTCCGTCAAATTCAGTTGACCTTGCTATTATGGTAGATGTTTACCATGAACTAGAATTCCCGGTGGAGATGTTGCAGTCGATAAAAAATTCGCTTAAAAAAGACGGGCAACTATTGCTGATTGAATATAAAGGCGAAGATCCGAAAGTAGCTATCAGGCCTTTGCATAAAACTACCGTTGCCCAACTAAATAAAGAACTCGGAGCGAACGGATTCAAGCTGGTTTATGAAGGAAAGTTCATGCCTATCCAACATTTCCTCATTTTTGAAAAAGCTGAATAAGCATTTACGCTTCGCGCCCTCGCGCCTTCGCGGTTAAACATTGGGGATGCATTAGGAGCATTTTCGATTTGTATCATTGTGCGAGCTCATTTTCTACCGCGAAGGCGCGGAGGACGCGAAGGGAGCCGCAGAGGTTAGGCCTTCAGCCATTTTTCAATTTCTTTAAGCGGCTTTGCATTCCACGTCATGTCTTTTGTTAATCCACCTTTTCTTGCAGCAGATACGCCCCAGCGGATATTGTCTATTTCCCCGATACTATGCGCATCAGGATTGATGGATATCATCACCCCTTTTTCTATTGCATAATGTATATGCGACCAGTCCATATCAAGCCGGTATGGATTGGCATTGATCTCAATCACCACCTTGTTCGCAGCACAGGCATCAATCACCTTTTTAAAATTTACCGGGTATCCTGGCCTTATCAGCAATTGCCTGCCTGTCATGTGCCCGAGTATCGTGGTGTAAGGATGCTCGATAGCCTTTATTAATCTTTTGGTTGCTTTCTCTTCATCCATTTTTAACAGCTGATGCACCGACACAATTACCATATCAAATTGTTTCAGCAGTGCATTATCATAATCCAGTTCACCGGAGACCAGTATGTCGCACTCGATGCTTTTAAATATCTTAAAAGGTTTAACCTGCGTGTTTAGCTTTTCGATCGCTTTGAACTGCTGTAATACTTTTTCTTCTTTCAGTCCACCGGCATAATGTGCATTTTTGGAATGGTCCGAAATGACAACATATTCATACTTCCGTTTTTTACATGCCATTACAAAATCATCCAGGCTGTCGACCCCGTCGCTCCACGTGGTATGATTGTGTACCACTCCTTTGATATCTTCCATGGTTACAAGGTCTTCTTTGGTTTTGCCGAAATGCCATTCAGCAACATCCTCTCTCATCTCCGGGGTAATATAAGGAAGCCCCGCGTTTTTGTAAATGGCCTCCTCCGACTTATAATCTTTCTTAGTTTTTGACCTGGCGAAGACTTTTTCGACATGTGACGCATTGCCTGTTCTTACAAAAAGCTGGTGATGGAAATCTGCCTTGCCTGTATGGAAAATGGTAACCGGAATTTCATCAAGTGTATGGCCTTTTGTTTCTTCGTTTGTTGATGACTGAATAGTCATTAACCTTTTGAGCGTTGTTGCCTTAAATGCTTTTGATTCAATAGCAGTGATCATCTCGATACCGGCTACTGTCGTTGACTGCCTTCTTACTTCACCACAAAGACTCAGTAGTTTTGTTTTGAAAAATTGCTGAAGTGCATCAACCAATGCATCTGCCTCATCAGCAACTGTTGCATAATGGAACCTGTCGCGGTTGCTGTTATCCGATTCAATCGCAGCAATGATATTCTGCTGGGTTTTTTCGCCGAAGCCTGGGATTTTACTTAATTCATTTCTTTTACAGGCCTGCAGTAAAGCATCCACCGAATCAATTTTCCCAATGCTCCATAAAAGCGAAAGCTTTTTACCACCTAGTCCGCGGATACGCATCATCTCGAATAAGCCGGCAGGTGTGAGCTGTATTAATTCATCAAGATCATTGATCGTTCCTTCGCGTTTTATTTCTTCCATTATAGAAATCAGCTCAGGCCGGAATTGTTTTGCCAGTTCCTGCTTGTTTAGATCCAGTACGTTTTCATTTATATTTCTTAACCTGTAAGCGGCGCCGGAAAGCAGCCTGGCAAGGCCCTCATTTTTCTTATGTAAGAGAAGCAATTCTGCATATAGATTAAAGAGCCTGCTGATCTCGCGGTTAGATGCCATAATGATTTTTCACTTTAAGAATTATGCCAGCATTTTTTTGAACCGCAGAGAAAGAAGAGAAGCAGAGATTACGCAGAGCGCCTCCGCGTACCTCTGCCCCTCATGTTCTCTGCGGTTAAAAACTTTGGAGAATTACTAAATAATTTAGTAATATTGCTAAAGATTTAAGCCGTCCATGCCCACTGCAAGATCACATATCATCGCACAACTGGAAAAGGAAATCCTTCCTTTGCAGGGCTATAAATCCATTTCAAAAGATATGGAAGTGGAAACTGGATTAGGTGAAATAAATCTTGCTTTCCCTAATACAACATTTCCCTTAGGGGCCATACATGAGTTTTGCTGTAACCAGCCCGAAGAGGCCGCTGCTACATCGGGTTTCATCGCAGGACTGCTTGCTGCTTTCATGCAGCATGGAAGAGCCATGCTCTGGATAAGCTCATGTAGAGCGCTCTTTCCACCTGCACTGATATACTTCGGCATTAAGCCGGAAAGTATCATCTTCCTGGATCTTAAAAAAGAAAAAGATGTTTTATGGGCAATGGAAGAAGCACTTAAATGTGATAGCCTTGCAGCAGTAGTGGGTGAAGTGCAGGAGTTAGGTTTCACTGCTTCGCGACGGCTTCAGTTAACCGTAGAGCACAGCAGGGTAACTGGTTTTGTAATTCGCCACAGCCCACGTAAACTAAATACTACTGTTTCGGTTGCGCGTTGGAAAATAACTTCCTTAGCAGGCGAATCGTCAGGGGACATGCCAGGAGTAGGTTTCCCGCGGTGGAAGGTAGAATTGCTGAAAGTGCGCAATGGTAAACCCGGCAGCTGGGAAATAACCTGGAGAAATGGAAGCTTCCGTCATAACAATGAATGGCCAACAGTTATAGAAGCAGTCCAAAGAAAAACGGGCTGATATCCTCCAATTCTGGAATATACCATTCTGGTAATATACTATGTCGTTTAAGTCAACCCATCATCAAAAATCATAAATCATAAATCATAAATCATAAATCATAAATCATAACTATGCCCAAACGGTTTGTATCAGTTTGGTTTTGTCATCTAATAACTGACTGGTTCACTCTTCGTGATCCTTCGCTCGCAGGGATCCCATTTGTGATAAGCGCACCGTCGCATGGGCGAATGGTGATCACCGCAGCTAATGCTTTAGCGCAGGCAGAAGGGGTAATCGCAGGGATGGTAGTTGCTGATGCAAGAGCAATCATTCCATTTTTAAAAGTTATAGATGATAAACCGCAGCTGGCAAACCAATTATTAAAACGGCTCGCCGGTTGGTGCATCCGGTTCTCCCCTTTTGTTGCAGTTGACCCACCTGCGGGGCTGATTCTCGACGCTACAGGATGTTCGCACCTCTGGGGCGGCGACCAATTATATTTAAATGAGATAACCGGGCGCATTGCAGCCAGGGGTTATCATGTTCGTGGAGCCATGGCCGATACTATCGGCGCCGCCTGGGGTATAGCCCGTTTCTCAAATGAGCATTTCATTACAGCATCAAACCAACACGCGAAAGCGCTGCTTCAACTGCCACCGTCAGCACTTCGCCTGGAGGTGGACGTTATAGAAAGATTGTATAAACTGGGTATACGAAAGATCGAAGATTTTATAAATATGCCGAGGGCTGTGCTCAGGCGGCGTTTTGGCCGGATCTTTTTAAAACAACTCGACTATGCACTGGGTAACGAAGAAGAAATAGTTGAACCCATTGAACCAGTTGCGCCTTACCAGGAAAGATTGCCCTGTCTTGAACCCATCGTAACGGCAACAGGTATTGAAATGGCTTTAGAACGATTGCTTCAAGCCTTGTGTCACCGGCTTCAGCAGGAGCAAAAAGGACTTAGACTAGCCTGCTTTAAGGGCTACCGGGTTGATGGCGTGGTGGTTCAGGTAGACATCGGAACCAATCGTCCATCACGTAATCAGCGTCATCTTTTTAAACTTTTTGAAATAAAATTACCTTCCATCGAACCGGCGCTGGGGATTGAATTATTTGTATTAGAAGCGCAGAAGGTAGAAGATCATGCTTCCCTACAGGAAAAATTATGGGAAAGGAAGGCAGGCATGGAGGATGAGTCGATATCGCAACTGGTAGACAGCCTTGCTGGTAAATTCGGTTCACATCATATCCATCGTTACCTGCCTGATGAACATTACTGGCCTGAGCGGTCGTATAAAAAGGCAGCATCTTTTTATGAAACATCCAAAACTAATTGGCGAACAGACCGGCCCAGGCCGATTCAACTATTATCTAAGCCAGAGCAGGTTATAGTCACGGCACCTATACCGGATTATCCACCTATGCTTTTCCGTTACAAAGGTAAACTCCATAAAATACTAAAAGCTGATGGTCCTGAACGCATTGAACAGGAATGGTGGCTTGAGGACGGTGAGCATCGTGATTATTACCGGGTGGAAGATGAAGCGGGTTGCAGGTACTGGTTATACCGGTCAGGGCATTATGATGCGGATAAAGCACATCAATGGTTCATCCACGGATTCTTTGCTTAACCCCGCGTCCTCGCGTCCTCGCGGTTAAATCAGGGTGCAGCACCCATTTTTAACCGCGAGGACGCGAGGACGCGAAGAAGAAGAAATTAATGGGATATACTGAATTACAGGTAACATCAAATTTCAGCTTTCTCCGAGGCGCATCGCACCCGGATGAACTGGTTGAACAGGCAGCGGAATTAGGATATTCCGAAATTGCCATCACTGACCGAAACAGTTTCGCAGGCCTTGTTCGGGCACATGTTGCCGCCAGGTCGAAAGCCATACGCATTATCCCCGGCTGCAGGCTTGACCTTGCTGATGGCCCCGCACTGCTGGCTTATCCTACTGACATACATGCTTATGCGCAACTTAGCGCTTTGCTTACCATAGGTAACCTGCGAACAGAAAAAGGGAAATGTATTTTATATAAATCCGATGTATATACCTACAGCAAAGGAATAAAATTTATCTCGCTGCCGCCTGCAACCTTAAACCAGGATTTTGAATTTGATACTTCATATAAAAAGCTGCTATCAGAATACAGGGATGCTTTTGGAGCGGAGATCTACCTCGCTGCCTGCCGTTATTATCATGGTGACGATATCAAACAGTTACACCAGTTGTCACGGATAGCAACCGATCTTGATATTCCACTTGTTGCAACCAATGATGTACATTATCATCATCCGGGGCGTCGACAGTTGCAGGATGTATTAACATGTATCCGTGAAAAAACAACGATCTATAATGCAGGCTTCCTTCTTCACCCGAATGCAGAAAGATACCTGAAGCCACCAGAAGAAATAGCCAGGCTCTTCAGGAATTACCCTGATGCCATCAGGCGAACACAGGAAATAGCAGCATCCTGTCGCTTCTCTCTTGATGAACTGACATACCAATATCCAAAAGAGATCACTACCTGTGGACGAACACCTATTGAAGAACTTGGATTTCTTGCATGGCAGGGTGCGGCTGAAATTTTTAAACAGGGCATTCCCGATAAAATTTCCACTGCTATCCGTCATGAAATGGAATTTATTGAGCAGATGAATTACGCTGAATATTTTCTCACGGTGTATGATATCGTTCGCTTTGCGAGGGAAAGGGGCATCCTTTGCCAGGGGCGCGGATCGGCAGCTAATTCCACTGTTTGTTTCTGTCTCGGCATCACCTCTGTTGATCCCACCAAATTCGATCTTTTATTCGAGCGTTTTATTTCTTCGGCCCGAAATGAACCACCTGATATTGATGTAGACTTCGAGCATGAAAGAAGGGAAGAAGTAATGCAATATCTTTTTCAGAAATATGGACGCGACCGTGCAGCCATTGTTGCTACGGTTACACAACAGCACCAGAAAGGTGCCATCAGGGATGTTGGTAAAGCGATGGGATTATCTGTCGACACCATCAACGGGCTCTCTGGTGCGATATGGGAATTTACCGACGAATGGTTCGAAGGAAAACGTATCCGGGAACAGGGCCTGAATGCTGAAGACAAACACCTGCTCAAAGTGTTACAGCTGACAAAGGAATATATGGGTTTCCCGCGGCAGCTCGGCCAGCATACAGGTGGGTTTGTTATTACAGAAGGAAGGTTGTCTGATCTTTGTCCTATTATGAATGCGCGGATGGAAAACAGGACCTGTATCGAATGGAACAAAGATGATATTGATGCACTCGGGTTTTTAAAAATAGATGTGCTGGCATTAGGGATGCTAACGTGTATCCGGAAAGCATTTGATCTTGCCAAAGCGCATTATGGCCTTGACCTAACGCTTGCGAATATCCCACAGGATGATCCTGCGGTATATGAAATGATTGCTCACGCAGATACTATTGGTGTTTTCCAGATTGAAAGCCGGGCACAGCAGGCCATGCTGCCCAGGCTGCGTCCACGGTGCTTTTACGACCTGGTAATTGAAGTGGCTATTGTTCGCCCTGGCCCGATACAGGGTGATATGGTTCATCCTTATCTCCGCCGCCGCAATGGTGAGGAAAAAGTGGAATACCCGTCGAAAGAATTAGAAGATATTCTCGGCCGCACCTTAGGTGTTCCGCTCTTCCAGGAACAGGCTATGAAAATTGCCATTGTTGCTGCGGGCTTTACGCCATCAGAAGCAGATGAACTAAGGCGTAGCATGGCCACATTTAAATTGAAAGGATTGGTGGCTAAGTTTGAAGAAAGATTGATCCAGGGTATGCTTAACCGCGGATATGAATTGGAATATGCACAGCGGGTATTCAAACAGCTTGAGGGATTCGGGAGTTATGGATTTCCTGAAAGCCACGCGGCAAGCTTTGCCCTTCTGGTTTATGTTTCTTCCTGGATCAAATGTTATTATCCTGATGTGTTTGGCTGTGCCATTCTGAATAGCCTGCCTATGGGATTTTATCAGCCGGCGCAACTGGTAATTGATGCCAGAAAGCATGGTGTTGATGTAAGGCCTGTTGATATCAATTATTCCGACTGGAATAATAAGCTGGAAGAAAAATCAGGTACCTATTATGCGCTTCGTCTTGGCTTCAGGCAGGTGAAGGGGTTGCGTGAAGAGGATATGAAGGTTTTGATTAAGGCAAGAACGAACATGTTTATAAGCATTAATGAACTTAGAGAGAGGGGTTTGTCTCCCTCCGCGCTTGATAAATTAGCCGATGCAGATGCATTCAGGTCGATAGGTCTGGATCGCCGGCAGGCTTTGTGGGAAGTGACGGCAAAAGACCATGCTGAGGCGCTGTTTTCAGGTCAGCCTTCGCCTGAAGAAAAAGTGGAACTGCCCGCTATGACAACATCCGAGCACGTAGTGCTTGATTATGCTGCCACTTCGCTTTCGTTGAAAGCCCACCCGGTGAGTTTTGTAAGAGATAAACTCGACCAGCTGAATATTGTATCTACTAAAGGACTCAGCGATTTGAAAGATGGCATGTTTGTAAAAGTTGCAGGACTTGTTCTCGTAAGACAAAGACCAGGGACTGCCAAAGGTGTTTGTTTTATGACGATAGAAGATGAAACCGGCTTTGCCAACCTGGTGATATTTCAGAACCTTTTTGATGAGTTCAGGAAACCCATACTTCAATCACGCCTGATTATGGTAGAAGGAAAACTGCAGTGTGAGGGTGAAGTCATTCATGTGATCGTAAGCAGGTGCCATAATTTTACAAAGCTGCTTAAGCAACTCACTCCATCCGAAAATGAAAACCTGCCGCTGTTAACACTGGCAAGGCCCGATGAAAGATCAATACCTCCGCCTCAGCATAAGCGCACACAGGTGAGAGAGAACAGCCAGGAGGAGTTGTTTCCAAAGGCGAGGAATTTCAGGTAATGGTTATTGAAATTTTTTAGATTTCGGAAGTAAATGCAATGTGTATACGCGTGCCGGCTTGTTGCCAAAGGCAACAGAATAGTGGTGCGAGGCGAGGACGTCTCGCACAACAGTTATACAGTTATGCGAGGCGTCCTCGCCTCGCATGCCTATTCTATCGCTTTCAGCGATCCGGCAGTGTTTGAGGACTGCTATTACCGTAAATCACGAATCATTGAATCCGATAAATTAAGCAATAATTTAGCTTCGTTATTTTAGAGCTAAACAGATGTTTTGTGTTGTTGTGCGAGGTGTGTTGTTTGTTGTTGTGTAATGTGTGTTGTTTGTGTTGTTGTGTCGTTGTGCGAGGCTTCAGCCTCGTCACGCGTATTCTATCGCTTTAGCGATACTGTGCTGTTTGATGACTGCTATTAATCGCGTTTCAACTAAACTGTCAAACCCGGACGCTGCAACATCGCTGAAGCGATAAATAGGCCTGCCGAGGCTGAAGCCTCGCAGAACATGCAAAATACCTCGCAGATCATCTTACCATAATTTGCTATATAGGATTAGGATGGCTATATTTAAAAGAAGGATAAAAATTGCATCGCGACACGATACAATAGCGAGATGATCGGAAACAATTCAATACTTAGATAATCATTAACATATGGAACCCAGGCCAAAGATGAACATTCAACTTACCAGGCTGGATAAGACGCTGGAAATAGTTTGCTTCTCACTGCTGTTGCTGACGTGGATAGCCATCATAGCCTTCTTTTCAAATATGCCTAACCAGGTGCCTGAACATTTTAACGCAGCAGGATCGACTGATGGTGCCGGCGACAAAAAATATATTTTTATTTTACCGGGAATAGCAACAATAATTTACCTGGGTATGACATGGCTGAATAAGCACCCGCATCTATATAATTATGCACCTGGCGTTACTGCAGAAAACGCAAAACGCTTTTATACTCCTGCTACAAAACTGATCAGAATCCTCAAACTGGCTGTTGTTGTAATCTTAAGTGGCATTATGATCATCACTTTTCAAACTGCCTTTACTGGTCGCAGCGATTCACATCCATGGTTGCTGCCGGCGGCCATAGCACTTATGATAATACCAAACATTATTTATTTTATCAGGACATCGCAACTGTAACAAAAATTTAAGTAAATCCGGCGATCCATTAAATAAAATCAAGTGGCAACAAGACTTACCGGAGGCCGATATGTTTTGGCAGTAAACAACTTAGCCCAATCTGCAGATTTTTATAAGAATAAATTAGGCTTTCAAACGTTATGGGAAGGTAGTGGCTGGCATTTTCTTGTTCGTGACAATATTAAGTTAATGATTGGCGAATGTCCCGACGAGAAGCCAGCTTACGAAACAGGGTGTCATTCTTATTTCGCTTATCTGGAAGTGAAACATATAGACGACCTGTTTAAAGAATACAAGGAAAAGAAAATTGACATACTCAGCGACATTGAAAATAAACCGTGGGGACAAAGGGAGTTTTCAATAAAAACCATAGACGGGCACAGGATTACCTTTGGTGAAGCAGTTTCTGTTGAAATGTTTAATGAGTTTATCAAATAAGTAATTTAACTCCCTGTTTCAGGCGTGCACTTTCCTAAACGTGTTTTTAAAATAGTTAATCAAGCTTTATGAAAAAGTCTGTTTCTCTCTTTTTATTAGTCGCTTTTATAACCGGATGTTCAGGTAGTAAGGGAGCAAAGGGCTCAGGTGCCGTGAATTTTACATCCGGAGATACGAGAACAAAAGAAGTTGAGTTTTTAGATCGTAATACATATAAACTTACGGAAGTCACTGATGATAAAACATATGGATATGACCGGGCCAATCCGATTAAAGTTGGTGGCGCATCGGAAACCAGTGGCCCTACCAATGAAAGAAGATACTTAAATGGATTAGCTGGTCCCAATGGTGAGGTGATACAATACTATAGAGCAGGCAGCTGTTGTGCTTTCACGACGCCAAATGGGCTGAGTAATTATGGATTACTGGACAGATATAAAGTTTACTGGGAGGGCGCAAAAGACACGGCTATCTTGTTTATAAATATGTATGACAAAGGAGATCTTAAAATTCCTGTTGGCTTCCAGGCGAAACACCCGGGAAGGGCGATTACTCACAGATAATGATCCATGCCTACGTTATCAGGATTGGTGACCGCGATATCAACCGGCAGATTTTTAACAGATTAGTTTGAGTAATTAAATGAGAAAGATTTAATTTATAATCAAATTGATTTTATGAAAGCTATATGTCCGCCGGTCATATTGTTTTTCATGCTGATAGCTTGTAATAAGCCCAGCTTATCTCCTGACAGGGACCTGGCAACGCTCCAGGAAAGGTTTCATGGAAAGTACAAACCCATTAGCTCAACGAGCAGTGAAACGATAGATGTGAATTTAGATGGAGTTGCGTCTACCGATATGTTCAATGAAATCCGTGATTTGCCAAACTCAAATGTGGAGGTAAGAATATATGCAATTGACAATTCGCTTTTTATACAGTTTTGGCCCGAACAATATTTTGCAGACCGAATCACACCTGGTAACTATACTGCCAACATGCATATTACCTATGCCAATCAAAGCAGTACCCGTCTGTTTACATTTGCGCCGGATCTGAAGAAATTAAACATCAAACCTGATGCTACCCCGCTTCCGGATTCAATACATTTTCCATTTCCCGATTCGGTTACGATAAAAGATAACGATCGGATACAGGTAGTTTCTCCCAAACAACTTTTCACACGCGACGGTTGGAAGAAAGTCACCATTACCACCCTATATGAACGTTATACCAAAGCAACGTAAAAGGTCGGCACGGCAGTGCATCGGTTTAAAATGTTCGCAATGAAATGTTTCCCGGGCATGGAGTCCTCTATAAGTAAACTTTAGCGTGCTGACATAAGTTAAAATGATTTCATGCTAAATGGGTCATTGCGCTTTATACCCTCTATTGAGTATTGCGATTGGGTTACTGATATGATATCATTGCATCCAATTTAAGATTAAACATTGGCTATGAAATATCCTATCGCTTTCAATCCATTTCAATTCAAGTTGACAATCTGTGTTGTTATGTTTATTGGTTTAGTGAACGCTTCTTTTGCTGAACGCATGCATGTCAACAGGTACAATAAGATGTGCTCCTTTAAAGATATTTCCTGTGCTGCATGGTATCCGGGCGATACTGATTCTGTTGAAGCACAGTATCCCGGAGGTGCAGCTGCTTGGATGAATTACCTGATCAGGAATCTCAGGTATCCCGATCNTGCGCTTAGAAATAACATCCAGGGAACCATCGTGTTGAAGTTCACGATCGATGAAAAAGGAAATATTAAAAATATTGAAGCTGAAGGAACGCCGAACGGGGGTTTGAGAGAGGAAGCGATCCGGTTACTACGCCATAGTGGTAAGTGGATACCAGCCAAAGTGAATAACCAACCGGTGCCCTCTGCTAAAGTGCAACTGGTTTCTTTCAGGCTATCCTGATCGAAAGTCCTTCGTGTCCCTTTCTGCCTTAGCGTCTTCGTGGCAGATCGGTAATTGAACCACGGAGCCACTGAAGACACTAAAGATCACTGTGTTTCCCGGTGCCATTGTGTCTCCGTGGTTCAAAGCCGCAAAGACGCTAAATCCACAAGTACCATAAGCATCTGACCTGGTGAGTTCCTACCTGATCAATTCAATAGCTTTAAAGCATTCAGCATATTAACTTCAGATTGAAGTTCTGCTATAACAACCGGCAGTTCTGCGCGCTCGAGGCAGTCGAGAATCCCACATCGCTCGCAGGTGGTATGCACAGTTCTTACAATAATATCGGCGTGATTTACAAAAGGCATCGTATGCACCAGATTCTGGTCGATGAGTAAACCTATGGTTACGCTTACTGCTTCGGTATAATCCTTATCAAGCGGCTTTGCGATGCTGATACATAAGTAGCGGTTATGCGTCTGCCAGTATTGCGAGATCTGTGTTTCCACCACAGGCGCACGATACTTCTTCGCTTTCACCAGCATCATTACATCTTTTATTGACTTTATTGAAACCCACCGGTGGCAGTAGTGTTCATGTAGCGCATTACCATAGGGATTATGTAACTGTGATAAATGCAATTCTTTAGTCATTTCATAGCGCTTCTCCTCGCCGTTTCCGTTCATTCTTAAGAAAAATAAATTTTCAATTCCAAAATGACGCGGTAAAACATTGGTAAGCCTTTCCATCATCATCTCTGGTGTTACATCATAAAGAGAAATCAGATCCATCCATGCCTGCGGATTCCATACCGGTTGTCGCACCACCTGTTTTACATGTTCAACGAAATGTTCCTCTGGCATCAGTAAGGCAGCAGAAAAATAAGAGGCTTTAAAATTGTTAAGTATGGTTTCAAATGATTTACTGCCCCGGTAAACCGTTTCATATGGCCGGTCTGTTAACGCGAGAAACTGGAATCCAAGTTCCCTGCCTATCAGGAAGTTTTCCTGGGCACCGCTCAGTGATTTATTTAGAAATAAAGTTTTACTGTTAAGCGAATAGTAAGACCTTAATTTCCTGAGTGCCTCCATGCCTGGCATTTTTTTCCTGTTTACTTTGATCCCCATATTTAATAGGATAGCCTCCAGCGTTTGGGTTTGCATGGGCACTATATCGCTAATTCCATGTTGTTCCCGGAATTTCTTAACGGCTTCTTCAATGTCTTCAAAATAATTGTCTTGCAGGTCCTGGTAAGAACGTAAGGCATAATTATAAAACCCTTCTTTCGATAGCTGGTATTTTCTTGAAATTTTTAAAAGCGTACTTATGAAAGCAGTCACCTTATCAGGAGTATTGGAAAAAAGGTCGAGCAAACCCGCAGGTGTTAAACCGAAATGATGCCAGGGAACCGCATTTATAAAATCCGAACTAATAAGGTCGATAATGGGTTGCAGTTTTTTACTTGCTCTCAAAGACACCAGGTAGTCATAATCAACACCTAGTGTTTTTGCTAAAGCAATGATTTTGTCTGCTTTGGGAAATTTCTTTCCTGTCTCAATATCATGTACATAAGATAAAGAAAGGCCGGCCTTGTCGGCCAGTTGCTGGTAGGAAAGGCCTTTCGATTGCCTTAAAGATTTGACTTTCAATCCAAAGATGAGCCGGATACTGTCGTTTTCAGAGATCATGCGGCAAAATAGAAAAATATTAGTTCTACGAAAAAAATAATTCCAGCGAAATTTTCGCTATTCAGAATTTTTTCTATTTTGTGGGAAATACGTACAACATGAAAACAGCATCTCTCTCATCGGCGTCTTTCGCCAAAATCAACGGACTCACTATAAAAGCTCCTTTTAATGCGGCATACGAAGGCATATTAACTGCCGACGCCCAGGCTTTCCTGGTACAGCTTCAGCGGCGCTTTAGTCCTTTGCTGAAAAATTTATTAAATGAAAGATGCGAAGTGCAGGCAAAGATTGACCTGGGATGGAAACCCGGTTTCGACAGCACTACAACAGCTGTTCGTGAAAGTGTATGGCAAGTAGCAAAAACGCCAAGGGATCTGCAGGACAGGAGGGTAGAAATAACAGGGCCGGTTGAACGAAAAATGATCATCAATGCACTTAACTCAGGTGCTAAAGTTTTTATGGCTGACTTTGAAGACAGCAATGCACCGGGCTGGGATAATATTATGCAGGGGCAGATCAATTTAAAGGATGCCGTTCGCAAAACAATCAGTTATACTAATGCTGCAACCGGAAAAGTGTATACGCTCAACCCGCGCGTAGCTACATTAATGGTAAGGCCAAGGGGTTTGCATTTAACCGAAAACCATATTATGATCGATGAAGCTCCCGCCATTGCGAGCCTCGTTGACTTTGGCCTTTACTTTTTTCACAATGCAGTCACCCTGATGCAGCATGGAAGCGCGCCTTACTTCTACCTGCCTAAACTGGAAAGTTATAAGGAAGCAAGATTCTGGAATGAGGTGTTTGTGTATGCGCAAAGTTATCTCGGCATTCCCGCAGGAACGATAAAAGCCACGGTGCTTATTGAAACGATTCTTGCATCATTCCAGATGCATGAAATACTCTGGGAACTGAGGGCACACGCTGCTGGTTTAAACTGCGGAAGATGGGATTATATTTTTTCTTTCATAAAGAAATTTAAAAAAATTCCTGGCCATATTTTTCCCGACCGTTCCCAAGTAACCATGACTGTTCCATTTATGAGGGCATACACACAGCTCTTAATAAAAACATGTCACGAAAGAGGTGCGCATGCGATAGGCGGTATGGCAGCGCAAATACCTGTAAAAGATAATGCTGCTGCCAATACAGCTGCTCTCGCGAAAGTAAAAGAAGATAAACTGAGAGAAGTGAAAGACGGGCATGATGGCACCTGGGTGGCACATCCTGGACTGGTTAACGTGGCCATGGAAGTATTCGATGAATACATGACTACACCTAACCAGCTACATGTTAAAAGAGAAGATTTTACCTGCACGGCAGAAGACCTGCTTCAAATTCCGGTAGGTTCAATAACCGAAGAAGGGGTTCGTGCAAACATAAATGTTGCCATCCTCTATATCGAGAGCTGGTTAAGAGGTACCGGCGCTGTTGCAATACATAACCTGATGGAAGATGCTGCCACCGCAGAAATTTGCCGCACCCAGGTTTGGCAATGGTTGCATAATAAAGTAAAGCTGGCCGACGGCAGAACGTTTAACCAGGATCTGTACGAAGTTATAAGGGACGAAGAAATTGAAAGAATCAGGGAAACAGTGGGTTGCCTGCAATACCAGCAGGGCGCATTTATCCAGGCGATCTGCCTCTTCAATAAACTCGTTGTCCAGGATTATTTTGAAGCGTTTCTTACGCTGCCTGCCTACCAGCTACTCATTGCAAATAATGCTAAAATACTGTCACTGGAAGAGGAGCTGAAAGTTGCCGGATCCGGCTTCGAAGACAATGTGAGAGAAGCAGTTTAAAAAATTCATTAATCATCATTATCATCAATTATTTAATCAATTAAAGTTATCAGGTATGAATCATACAGGAAAGTGCACAGCATTACATGCAGAATGGGAATTGAATCCAAGGTGGAAGCAGGTGCTTCGTCCGTATAGCGCAGAAGACGTGTTAAGACTTCGCGGTAAGGTGGAAATAGAATATTCACTCGCAAAGCAGGGAGCAGAAAAGTTATGGGCTATGCTACATAATCAATCCTGCGTATCAGCACTGGGTGCCTTAACAGGTAACCAGGCCATACAGGAAGTGGCTGCTGGTTTGGATGCTATTTATCTCAGCGGCTGGCAGGTAGCTGCTGACGCGAATATTGCGGGCATGATGTATCCTGATCAGTCGCTCTATCCTGCTAACTCCGTTCCTGAGGTGGTAAAACGAATTAACAATGCACTGCTTCGCTGTGAACAGATAGATTCAGTAAATGGAAATAATATAAAAGACTGGATGCGCCCGATTATAGCTGATGCAGAAGCTGGGTTCGGCGGAAACCTGAATGCATTTGAATTGATGAAGGCGATGATTGAAGCCGGTGCTGCAGGTGTGCATTTCGAAGACCAATTGTCCAGCGCGAAAAAATGCGGCCACCTTGGTGGCAAGGTGCTGGTGCCCACACAGGAAGCGATTCAAAAGCTGGTGGCGGCGCGGCTTGCGGCAGATGTAATGAACGTTCCTGCCGTTATCATTGCAAGAACAGACGCTGAGGCAGCAAACTTAATCACTTCGGATATCGATCACCGCGATGAACCATTTATTACCGGCGAACGTACCAAGGAAGGATTCTTTTATGTACGCAACGGCCTTGACCAGTGTATTGCCCGCGCAATTGCTTACGCACCTTATGCCGATATGATATGGATGGAAACCTCACACCCTGATCTTGCCATGGCAAAAGAATTTGCACAAGCTGTTCATGAAATTTACCCGGGAAAGTTACTGGCTTATAACTGCTCGCCTTCATTTAACTGGGCGAAGCATCTGAGTGAAAGACAAATGGAAACTTTCAGGGAGGAGCTGGCTGAGCTCGGATATAAATTTCAATTCATCACCCTCGCCGGCTTTCATGCACTTAACAGTTCCATGTTTGAATTATCTAAAGTTTATAAAGAAAAAGGCATGGCGGGTTTCTCCCAGCTTCAGCAGAGAGAATTTGCAATGCAGGAACATGGATTTAAAGCAATAAAGCACCAGAGCTTTGTGGGTACAGGATATTTCGATGTGGTTCAAAATGTCATTCAGCAGGGAGCATCTTCAACGGTTGCTATGGCTAACAGTACGGAAAGTTCACAATTCCATTAACCGCCTTTTCAAACAAATGCTTATCAGAATAAAATAAATCTGTCAAATTTCAAAACATGCAGTGAATAGCCATATTCATTCATCACCCTAATAAATTCTAAATGGAAGACATCATGCAATCCGTACACAAGCAGGCCTTGCTGGGTAGTACCAGCATGCTTAAGCGCAGCATTCATTTCAACTTGTCGCCTGAAGAATTGATTCAGCAAACGATAACGTATAACCAGGGCCTCCTTACCAAAACTGAAGCTATCGCAGTCAACACCGGGGCATTTACAGGAAGATCGCCAAAAGATAAATTTATTGTTAAAGACGCGCTCACCAGCGACACGGTGTTCTGGAATGAGTTCAACATCCCTATGGAAGAAAGGCATTTTAATATTTTGTATAACAAAATAATGGACTACCTGTCGGAAAGGACGGTATGGGTAAGAGACTGTATTGCATGTGCGGATGAAAACTATGCGCTTCCATTAAGGGTAATTAATGAAACGCCGTGGGCAAACCTGTTCTGCTATAATATGTTTTTGCGCCCGGATGCATCGTCGAATGCAACAGCTCCGGATTGGAAAATTATCCATGCGCCAGGCTTCCACGCAGATCCACAAACGGATGGTACAAGAAAACAAAATTTCTCGGTGATCAACTTTTCAAAAAAAACAGTATTGATAGGAGGATCCGCTTATACCGGGGAAATAAAGAAAGGTGTGTTTACTATCCTTAACTATCTGTTACCGCTGGAGAAAGAGATCCTCAGCATGCATTGCTCGGCAAACATCGGAAAGCGGGGCGACACTTCTATATTTTTTGGATTAAGCGGAACCGGAAAAACTACGCTGAGCACCGACGCTAACCGCAAGCTGATCGGAGATGACGAACATGGCTGGACAGCAGACGGGGTATTTAATTTTGAAGGAGGATGCTATGCGAAATGCATTGACCTCTGCCAGGAAAAGGAACCGGAAATTTATGCGGCCATTCGCAAAGGCGCTTTGCTTGAAAATGTGGTGTGTCATCCCGGCACTAATGAAGTGGATTATTCGGATAACAGTATAACGGAGAACACCAGGGTTTCTTACCCGATCCACTACATAAAAAATATTGCAGTGCCATCGGTGGGTAATCATCCTAATAATATTTTTTTTCTTACCTGCGACGCGCACGGTGTTTTACCTCCTGTTTCAAAATTGAATTCCATGCAGGCCATGTTTCATTTTATGTCGGGATATACAGCCCGCGTTGCTGGTACGGAAGAAGGAGTGAAAGAGCCCAAAAGCACCTTCAGTGCCTGTTTCGGCGCACCTTTCCTGCCATTGCATCCTTCGTACTACGGGGCCATGCTTCGCAAAAAAATAGAGCAGCATGATGTACAGGTATGGCTTATCAATACAGGATGGTATGGTGGCGGATACGGAGTTGGCAAGAGGATCTCGTTAGCGAATACCCGGTCTATTATCCATTCCATCTTAAATGGAGAACTTGAGCGCGCGGATTATAAGGTGCTACCCGTGTTCGGATTAAAAATTCCGGTCGATTGCAAAAATGTGCCTGCCGAAATATTAGATCCACAAACCAGCTGGAAAAACAGATCACAATGGCTGCATGCAGCCCAGGAACTGGCACGCCAGTTTGTATGCAATTTTACAAAGTTCAGGGATTGTACAGACCAGGTGATACTGGAAAACAGTATTATTATTGAGGATGTGCCACATGCAGTTTGACATTGCATCACGGTTGAGCGATGAACGTTGACCGATGACCGATGACCGTTGACGGTTGACAGTTGACGGTTGACGGATGAGTTGATTTTGCTAAATTAAGTACACTGTAATTTTTCGTTTATCTTCTTGAAATAGCAGTACAAGCTTTAGTGGAATAGGTGCAACCGTCAACTGTCAACCGTCAACGGTCAACGTTCATCGTTCTAAAGCTTTAGTGTGGTTCGAAATGACCATCTTTTTTTTTGTCATTTCGAGCGAAGCGCGCAGACAGTCGCAACTACGATCTGCCAGCAGCGAAGACGAGAAATCTCCTGCATACATAGTGCTTTGAACTAAGCCGCAATACATGAAGCCTGGATGGTTGCGACGAGGCGGCAAAAGTCATCAATGCATGAGATTTCTCACTCCGCTTCCATCAAACGTCATTATGTAATGTTGCCTAAGCGCTTTGTTGCCAATGACAGAAGAAGAACAGTGACCCGTCTTGAAAAGGTGACTGTTTAAGATAGACCTCCTGAAGAAGGTTAACCGGGACTAAAAGCTCCCCTCCTCAGACGAGGAGGGGACAGGTTTTTTTTCCCAGTTTACTGGAGGAAAAAAAACCAGGGGTGGTGGGAACCTCATGCTATCAGTGAG
>JGI24806J26614_1000050_pt1 | contig 20168 bp, 20 predicted proteins | sample Kansoi200umMDA_FD_26614 | JGI IMG/M metagenome (IMG submission 26614)
CAACCTGCTTAGAAAACTTGAACCCAAAAAAATATTGGACATGGCAACAGGTACAGCCGATATGGCTATCCTGTCTTGTCGTCTTTTAAATCCGGAAAAAGTTATTGGGATTGACCTCTCCGCAGAAATGCTTGAGCTTGGAAGAAAAAAGATTGAAAAAGAAGGGTTTGCAAATAAAATCGAGCTTTTAAAAGGCGATGGAGAGGCAATAAATTTTCCCGATAATTCGTTTGATGCGGTGACGGTGGCCTTTGGGGTCAGGAATTTCGAAAACCTGGAAAACGGATTGAGAGAAATGCTGAGGGTGTTGAAGCCCGGTGGCAAACTTGTGATACTTGAATTTTCAAAACCAAATTGGGGATTCAAAAACCTATACAACCTGTATATGGGAATAGTGGCGCCGGAAGTGGCCCGCTGGTTCAGGCAGAATAAAGATGCGTACCGATATCTGAACAGGTCGTCAAATGCCTTTCCTGACCGAAGTGATTTTACCGCCATTTTAAATAGTGTTGGTTTTTCCAATACCGAATGTAAACCGTTAAGCTTTGGAATATGTTGCATATACAGCGGAAGAAAGTTATAAAGCCCATTACCCTACTTGCATTTGTTTTGCTGATCTGTTCGTCGGCGAGGTCACAAATCGAAATGTACCAACTTGAGCATGAGACCAAGCCCTATTATTTTGGAATAACTCTTGGCGGAAACATTGCCCGTTTTCAAATTGAACAACATCCCCGTTTTCTTCAGTATGATAGTGTGCTGGAAATTTTGCCACTTAACTCACCTGGCTTTGCTTTGGGATTAAATGCAACTGCAAGGCTTACCAATCGTTTTGAAGCAAGGTTCAATCCGCAGTTGATGTTCACTGACAGAAGCATTACTTACAAATTAAAGTATAAAGATCCTATTGATGGTTATGAGCCTACCAAGAAAATTGAATCGGTAATTTTTACATTTCCATTTCAAATAAAATTCAATAGTGATCGTATCGGTAACTTTCGTGTGTACATGTTAGGCGGTGCTTTTACACAAATCGATCTTGCTGCCAATGCCCGTGCCCGGCGTGCTGAAGACCTGGTGAAATTGGAAAAGGGTGATTATGGTATTGAAATCGGGATGGGTTTTAATTTTTATTTCCCCAGTTTTATTCTGTCTCCGGAAGTAAAGGTTAGTAACGGACTTCGTAATCTTCACAGCCGTGATGAGCATCTTAAATATTCAAATGTGATCGACCGCATTCAATCAAGAATGATCGTGTTTTCAATTCATTTGGAAGGATAAGGCCCCCCGTCCCCCTAAAGGGGGCACATGGATTTAAACAGCAAAATTTCTTTCGAAAACTTTTAACTTGCCAATCCTTCATGAATTGAGCATTGAGCATTGACTACCGACTCACACAGTTCTTCCACCCTCAACAAATATTCTTTGCAGCTCCCTGTCGCTATTAATTGTTTTATAGAACTCCTCTACATAATCAACAGCTCTTGACTTTTCTTTTGAGTTTAGATATTCATTATTTTTAATCAGCCCGATTATCTTTTTCCGGATTTAAAAGACGACAAGACAGGATAGCCATATCGGCTGTACCTGTTGCCATGTCCAATATTTTTTTGGGTTCAAGTTTTCTAAGCAGGTTGATCGTTTTCTTCCGCCATTTCATATCAATGCCGGCAGAAAACAGGCGGTTCATCAGATCGTAGCGGGCTGCAATGCCATCAAACATTTCTTCTACCTGCTGCTTCTTGGAAACATCCGAAACAAAAGGTTTTATTTCATCATGAGGAAATTGGGAGGTCATTTCGGCTGCGAAGGTAAGCCAATATGGTTTCAGGTTTGATGTTTGAGGTTTGATGTTTTTGAGTCGGCTAAAGCAATTCTATTTGGCTTTGTTGCGACGCTCCTTTCAGGGTTCGGTTCGCTTATCTGCTATTTAATGGTGCGGTCTTTACAATCTTTTCCTTGGTTGAAGTCCTGTAATTTTATTTTTTTCATCGAATGTTACATTTATTAATTCTTTTGGAGGCCCACTATTATCTGATTTGTATTTATACTGCAACATTATGTAACTAGACCCATCGAGACCCATTTGAACCCCAGACATAAAAATTATTAGCTCATCATTAAAATTAATATTTTGTCTCAAAGTTTCTAGTTGATCGTTGGTTACATTATTAATTAACAGGTCTGATAAACTCAATTTTGCCCTATCGAAATCTTTATTTTGCAAATTTTTCAAAAAAGTCTTTAGAACTAAGTCAAGCATTTTTATCTTGATTTCATCTGGTTTTGCAAATATGTCTGGAGCGTTACTCCTGTTCCTGATATCTAATCGTATTCTATAAGTTGGATTAATTATTGTGTTTCCTTTTTTTTCATACCTGCTTGATAAGATAATGTACAATTCTATATCAGTGCTGTCATTCGGTTTCCATGTATCGGTTTTTTCAAAACCCCCTGTTTCTATTTTTGAAAGATCATTTAGATTACCTTCACTTTTGCTTGCTCCAAAAGTTTTAAATATTTGGTTGTATAATTCATTGTACTTGTCAATAAAGAGGGTTATTTCTTTTGAGGTCTTTTTTGGATTTTGGCCATTAATAGTTTTATCATCCCACTCATAAAGTATATGAGTGATACTTGAATCTTTTTGAAAATAAAAATAGGAAATGATTAAATCGGGCAAATTAGTTTGCTTACGCTTGAATAGGATTGGCTGGGCAACTCCATGAGGAGTAACATAAGTTGCATTATTTTCAAGCCTCTCACTTTTTAAATCATTTTCAATTTTTAGAAAGTCGGGGAGTTTATTTTTATGAATATTCAGCTCAGGAGTTTGCGAATAAGACCAAATCGATATACAGAAAAATCCTATTGTAAATAAATGTCTGCTCATATTTTCTAATTATTTTATCTTATGCCTGATTAAACAACGCTTCAATAACGGATGAACTGATTTTCAAGATACATAAAAAGGCATTGGTTGAAAAGGACGATAAAAACAATCCTCCTCCCTTATCTTGCACCTTAATGGAAATCAAAGAAGCGAAATATATCATCAGCAGCCCATCGGTTGATAAATGTCCAAAACCTGATAGGCCAGAGTATGCATTTATCGGCCGCAGCAATGTAGGTAAGTCCTCACTTATTAATATGCTTACGGGTAAAAGAGAGCTTGCAAAGGTTTCTGCCAACCCAGGCAAAACACAAATGATCAATCATTTTGAGATCACCTCATCCCCAACCCCTCTCCGCAAAGCGGAGAAGGGAGTAAACAAATGGTTTCTTGTGGACTTGCCTGGCTATGGGTTTGCGATCATTTCTCAGAAACAAAGAAAGGGCTGGCAAAAAATGATCGATGATTATATTCGTCAACGAGAAAACCTGGCAAATCTTTTTGTGTTAGTAGACAGCCGACATGAACCACAGCAAAAAGATATTGACTTTATAAACAGGCTGGGAGAGTGGCAGATCCCATTCACAATTGTATTTACAAAATCAGATAAAAATAAACCTGGGGCGACAGTAAGAAATGTGAATGCATTTATGACTGCACTTTCACGAACATGGACCGAGCCACCTGTTTATTTTATCAGCTCTGCTTTAGTTGGCAACGGCAAAAAGGAAATACTCGATTATATCGAAAGTCTGAATTCAAAAGTTTAAACGGTGTGAATAAAATTCGCATTTTTACCTATATGATTTGCGGGATTTATCTGCTATATTGCAGCCGGATTTAGTCGTAGAATTATGAGGAAAATCTTATCTGAAAAAAACATTGCGGCTTTATTGTTCGTTTTAGTCATCCTTGCCTTTTCATTCGCTCATGAAGATTCAAAGAAAAGAAGTTTGAACTACAATGTTTCTTCCCAATATATGTCACCTGAAAAACGGACACCATCTCTATCCGCAAATGCTCCGGCTGTTAACGATATTGTTGTAAAAAGAAATTAATCACTCTTAGTTCATCAGTTCACCACTTTATTTGCACAGCTGCTGCTTGCAAAAGCCTCCGGTTTAGCCTTAAATGCAAAGCCCATTCCGAGAATATAACCCATGGCTTCTTTAAGTGCATCATTACTTTTAAAGTGAGGGTTTGTGTTGATATCTGCATGCACTTCCATATCCACATCATATACCGTAAATAAGTTGCAAAGCTCATAAGCGATCTCAATGCTCTTGGCAACTTCCAGCAACATTCTTTCCTTAATGGTGAACTGCTGTCTTGTTTTTTCATTGTGAATGAACATAAATCCGCCATGCCCTTCCCTTAAAAAGACAATTACAGTTGCAAACTCAGTTTCGCGGCCTTTTACTTGTGAATCTGTACCAATGCAAACTTTAAGGCGGTAGCCATTTGCGGTTTCCCGTTTTATAGCATTTTCCACGGCTTCATGGATAGGGATTTCTATTGCTTCGCCATTGAATTTTCTCCAACGCATAATAAAAAGAGGTTTTTCTAAATTATAGAAAAACCTCGAGATCCCAAAAGGGTACGGATTATTGTTTTGCGAACGGATTACCTTTTAATAAATTTTTCACTCCATTGCCCATAACCATCGCTGAAGCGAATGATATAAATACCGGTATTCATGTTGCCGGGATTTATGCTGCTATATCCTTTTTCGATGGTTCCTTTTGATAACATTCTTCCGCTCTGATCAAGGACCTGGTAATAATAATTGCCAGGACTGCTAACCGTAAGGTTGGTACCTGTAATTGTATTCCCAATTAATTGCGGTTTAACCGATCTGCCTTGACGAATAGCAATGGTATTTGAATAATATTCTTTAGCGTTATCAAACGTAACATGCATACGATAAAGAAGAGGGCGGTTGTCAAGAGGATGGTAGCTGTATGTTCGTAATATATTATTAGGTTGGTCAAGTGGTGTAAAATGTATTCCATTACCTGAAACTTCAATTACCTGTTTCATCACATGCTCATCTGCATCGATCAACCAGCTAAGTGAATGCATATCGCCATCAAGTTTTCCGCGAAGCTCAAGACGACGAATTGCTAAGATCTCAGCATCTGTATAAAGTGCCTGTAATGAATAAGAGCCAAGGCTTCCATATTCAGGAGCATAGATATTTCCTTTACCATCGATACGCAAATAATAGGTGCCGGCGCTGATGAATGTATCAATAACAGAGCTTAACAGATTTCCGGGATTATATGTACCGATGGAAGCATAGCTGCCGTCTAAAACTTCTACCTGCAGATCAAGATCAGACCCCAAATTGCTTGTACCTACATTATATGGTATTGCATTTAACTGCAGCCTGCCGAATGTTGGCATTGTAAATGTGAACAAGTCTTTATCATCAGTTTTTTCTACAACACCACTGATCGTGAATTGACCATTGGCATCAAAACTGGAAACTGTTGCAGTTGAATAAACATCTGTATGATCATCTGTACGAAATCCAAAACCATTGGTTGCATTTGTGATAACAGTAAGGTCATTTTGAATAACACCGCAGCCGAGTGAATTAGGGCCGCTGTTCCATAAGCTCATGTTTTGATTGTATGCTGCACCCATGATTGGAGCCCAGCCGATCTCACCGGCTCCTTGTCCCCAATTATAATCGGATATTTTAACACAAGATGAATTGTAAGAGCTCTGATGTCTCAAGCCAAATGTATGTCCGGCTTCATGTGATGCAGCCTCTGCAATGTTTTTTGAACTCATGCCCAGCAATGCACTGAAAACAAAACAAGGTGTATTATCTCCCCATGTAAATGAATTTACATAAGCTACACCACCGGCACCTGAGCCATACCATTCATTTGAAGTAGTAATTACAACACGCATCCTCCTGTTATAAGGCGCAGCTGTATATTTTGCTTCATTCGTGGTTACATTAATGTTGAATGGACGATAATCCTCAGCCACACGGTTAAAAATTTCAGTGATCGCAGCGTCACTTAAACCAGATGAGTTACATGTAAAGGCACCGTTTACATTCCACATGGTACCTGCAACATTGTGGCCATCAAAGTCAAGGTAAATAACTGCGTTGGCGCTGGAATAACTGTTCAGATCGTTGACCTGTGATTTCGCAATAAAAGTTCCCGACAGAGCCAGCACTATCAGTACGGATTTGTACAGATTTTTCATAAAGTGGATTTTACAGGTGAAATCATAGAATTGGATAGACTTATAAAAGGGTTATTCATTAACAAGGTCATAAAAACCTTTCTTCACAAAAAAGTATTGTCCATTTTCCTGGCTTATTTCATACGCATCACCATGCTGAAAACTGAGAATACGACCAACATATGAGAATGTTCCATCTTCTTTTGTGATCTTGGAAAATGACAATGCAGCGCCGGGAAAATTGGTTGACCTGACAACAACACTTTGCAGCGTGTTATCAAATTTGGATGCAACAGAGCTTACAACACCCTGGAAATTCAGTGTGCCGGTAAATGAGAATGATATTGTTTTGCCAATCTCAGATTCAAGTAAAGAAGAAAGATCATTAATGCGGCAGCTGATTTTTTCCGGTAAATTTTGAAAAAGTGAGGGCCGGTTCATATCCGGTTCTCTTACTGGAGGAGTTTGTGCATTGGTTTTTATGCAAACAAAGAATACAGACAGGCAGACGATGCCCTTTACAAGGTTTTTCATTGGATACAATTTTTGTTTAAATAGGATATCGATACACAACAGCCAGGCTGTTGAAGTTATTCAGGAGGGTTACGGGATCATCTAACGGTCACGATAAATTTAAACGGGATTGTATTTACTTTATTTCTTATTTATAAAAAGAAAGCAAATGTTTTTTTAATAAGTAAGATTACGCCTGAGTAATCGTACAACTTCATTACGGTGTTCAATATTGGTTTGTACTTAATAAAACTAACGTGCAGGCTTCCATTGGTTTGATCCCATTTTTAATTGCAAGATCAGATAGCTCATCGTTCTCAGCACCGGGGTTAAAAATGATACGCTTTGGCTTTAATGAAACTATATAATCATAGTATTGCTTTTGATGTGTTGGGTTTAAATAAAGTGTAACCGTATCTACATCTTGCCATTCTTTTTTTTCTTTTTCGATCTGTACGTCACTAACTATCCCCGTTTTTTTTCCAATGGCTACTACCGGGTGTCCATGACTTCTTAACCTATGTACTGCAAGAAAACTGTAGCGGGAAGGGTTGTCAGATGCACCTAACACAAGCGTCTTTTTCTTTTCACTCATCCGGCAAAGTTATTATGAAACATCAGAAAAGATGATATTGTTTGCGTGGTACTTTGCTTATGATATCTGATAATGCTTTTTCTAATAATTGGTATTTGAACTGAAAACCTGTTTCAAGAATTTTTGTGGGGATGACCCAACGACTTTTTAAAACCAATTCAAGTTCTGTTCCTATAATCGGAGCACCAATTTGCAACATCCATTTATAAGCTGGCATGCCGATCTTATGACCTGTGACTTTTCTAAATATTTGCATAAATTCCTCATTGGTTACAGGGTTTGGAGAACTGCAGTTATAAGTTCCTTCAATTTCTTTGTGTTCATATATCCATTCGATCATCCTGCAAGTGTCTTCAATATGAACCCAGCTGTACATTTGTTTACCACTTGCCTGTTTGCCTCCTAATCCAAATTTTAATAAGTTGAAATAAGGGATCAGGATACCGCCAGGGCCAAGTGTTATCGCCATTCGCAACGCTACCTTTCTTGTTTGTGGAGTTTGCTGATCATAAAAAGTTTTTTCCCAACGTTTGCAAACCTGTACGGAAAAGTCATTATGAAATTCACCGGTATATTCATCCTGCGGCCGGTCCATAGCATGGCGGTAAATAGTTGCTGAAGACGCATTGATCCATAGTGATGGCGGCCGGGTACATTTATTGATCGCTTCTCCAATAGCTTTTACAGCATCAGTACGGCTGTCAAAAATTGCATTTTTATTTTTTTCATTGTACCTGCAATTAACTGATTTGCCGGCAAGATTGATAATGATATCGGCACCATACAATTCGTTTGCCCACCCGATAGCTATCGGGTCACCTGCAGTTTTCCCATCCCATTTTATGTATCGCACATTTTTCAGATCATTTTCAGATAGTGAATCATAATCATTCCGGTTTGTTTTTTCATGTACCTGTCTTGTCAGGATAACTATTTTGTTTTCTTTACCAAAATATTTTGTCATTTCCTGCCCGATAAACCCTGTACCACCAGCTAATATGATCTTTTTATCTTTCATGATATGTTGATTAATGAAACAAGAATAATATAAAAGCAGCAAGGCTCAATATATTCATTCTTACAATCCATTTATTGTTTGATAAAATTCCTAAGTATTTCATTCTTCTTATATATTCTTTAAAAACAAACAACGCCGAAATAATAAGCCATGCAGTTATAAATAATTCTGAATTGAATAGATTTTGTAGTATTAGCAATAGAGTAAGTAAGAGAATTACAGATAGAGCCAGCATATTTACCTGCCCGAGATATTCATATCCTTTTTCTTTCGTAAAGCTAAGGGCCATCGTACAATTTATAAATACAAGGGCAAAGTGTGCCGCCTGTAATTGTAAAAAGCTAAGATGGTAGTATGATAAATTAGCGAATATTTCATTTTGAACAGGATATAGCATTGCTGTATTAAACAAAAGGCAAACAGCCATGAAAACAAACCGGTATAAATAATTATTATCGGGTGAACAATCAATACTGCCGGCCCCGCATTTTTTTGCAACGATCACTTTCCTGTTAAAGGAAATGAGTTTGTATATTTTTTTTAAAAACCATTTCAATGGAGCAAAATTGCCCGTTGCTTTAATAAAAGGGATCTTTTGATCAAGTATCTCGAGCAGTGCATCGATACCATATACTACTTTGTTTGTTGAAGTATCAAGCAAAGGGATTTCATTCCTGCTTTTGTCAAAATCAATTTTGGAAAGCAGGTAATCATCCAATGTGGAAAATGGCTTGCGACCATCCGCGTTTAAAAAACCATATTTCACAAACAACCCTGAATACCATGTGCACAGCGGACAGTTATCATCGTAAATAAGGATCTTATTTTTCATGATCAGTGCTTTGATTTGGTTAAACCGTCTAATTCATTTCGTAATGAAATAAACTGAATAAGGTCATTATATATTTTCAAATAATAAACTGCAATGGCTGCCGCCCCTGTTAAAGTAATCCAGAAGATCACTTGCAAAAGATCGGTATTAAATGTTTCGCCCGATAGCCAGCATAAGAAAAGTAATAGGAGATCTGCAAAACATAATTTCCAGTAAGACCAGATCTGTCTTCTGTAGACTGAATGAAAAAATGCATTTGTATTAAAAGCAGCGCTGATCAGCTGCCAGCAGCCCATGATAAATAAACCTGCTAAAAACCCATAATAGAGCAGTAGGGGTACTGATAAAAGCATCAGTGCAGCTAAGATCAATTGACCATAATAATCTATCTTTCTTAACGTTTCCATATTGAGTATTTAAAACTTTCAGAAAAGTATGAAACTTAATTCTCAAATAAAAACCGGTCTCCCGGTTTGCTGATGTTTTCAGCTTCTTATTTGAAGATCTTCATCATACTGCTTACAAACCAATTTTCTTCAGCCCTGATCATTACATCCAGGGTTTTATCAGCCTGCAATCCCAAACGTTTAATACTGCTTACAGTATCCACAAACGTTTTTACCTTTTTGTCTTTTTTATCTCCTTCCACATCTTCAAGCTTATCGAGCAATTGCATCATTGGTTCCAGCTCTCTTTTCTTTCTTTCCTTTACAATTTGCTTTACTACTTTCCAGATATCTTTTTCAGCGGTAAAAAATTCCTTTCTTTCTCCAGACAAGATCACTCTTTCAACAAGTCCCCAGTTGATCAGCTCACGGATATTCATGTTAGTATTCCCGCGGCTTATATTCAATTCTTCCATTATATCATCCTGGGTCAATGGATCAGGACTAACCAGCAAAAGGGCATGTATCTGTGCCATTGTTCTGTTGATCCCCCAATGGGTACCAAAGGCGCCCCAGCTGCTGATGAATTGTTGTCTTGCTTCGGGAAGTTTCATAACCCAAAGCTAAAACATACATTTCGAATTTTCAAAAAGTATTGAAAATATATTTAAAAGAAAAAACCGGCGATTGGCCAGTTACAGATTATCAGCTTTCTTCGTACCTGTCTTCCTGTACGAATAAATTAAATAAATACCCTATAGTTCCAAGTATTGCTGCGATCACAATTGAACTTATTGAAACCCTGAAAAAAATATCGGCGTACCTGTCATCTAAAAGAAGAAGAAGTAAGCTGAATAGAAAAACAAACACTCCTTCGTAAAGGAAAATATCAAATACCTTATTAAAATATTTCATAGGGATTGCTGCGCAATAAAATTACGATCTGCAGCCCCTTTTTGAAAGTGTTTAAACGGGCCTTTTCTAAAGTCAGGGAAAAATACCTGATGATCAGTAGGAATTAAACCAGCATCCCAATTGGATTTTCCATGAATTTTTTAACGGTTTGAAGAAAAGCTGCACCAACTGCACCATCCACACTCCGGTGATCACAGCTCATCGTTACTTTCATCACATTACTTACTCCAAAACCGTCTCCTTTTCTTACTACTATTTCTTTTATTTTACCCACCGCCAATATGCAGCTATCAGGAGGATTAATGATCGCCGTAAAGTCTTCAATATCCATCATACCGAGATTGCTGATGGTAAATGTATTGCCACTGAACTCATGTGGCTGTAATTTTTTATCCTTAGCTTTTGCGTAAAGTTCTTTGGCTTCAGCTGCTATTTGAGAGAATGTTTTTTGATCTGCAAATTTTATAACCGGAACAATTAATCCTTCAGGAACAGCCACTGCACTTCCGATATGTATATGATGATTGGTCCTGATAAAATCTCCCATCCATGATGAATTCACAGCGGGATGCTGACGCAATGCCATTGCACATGCCTTGATCATCATATCCTGGAAAGAAATTTTTACCGGGCTGAATTCATTCATTTGTGCACGGGCCGCTATTGCATTATCCATATTGATCTCCATAGTGAGATAGAAATGCGGAGCGGAGAACATGCTTTCACCCAAACGACGTGCAATTGTTTTCCGCATCTGGCTATTTGGAGTATCAGTAAATTTTTCTTCAGTAGCCGGAGTAAATTTGGCAACCGGTTGTTGCGAAGCAGTTCCAGGTTGTTTATTGCTTACTGCTAATTGTTGACTGCTTGCTGCAGGCTGAGAACTGAAACTATCAACATCAGCTTTTACAATTCTTCCGCCATCACCACTGCCATGTACAGCTTTAAGATCTATTCCTTTTTCTTTCGCCAATTTTTTTGCAAGCGGAGAAGCTTTCATTCTTCCATTAGTTCCGTTAGTTGAAGAACTTGCTGCTTCTTCTTTTTCAGTATCAGGTTTAGAAGCAGCTTTCGTATTTTCAGCAACCGGCTGTGGACTGTCGTCCCGATTGCTATCGGGAGTCGACTGTTGACCAACTCCTCCTTTAGCTGCTGCCACTATTGCATCCACATCTACTTTACCTTTTTCACCAATGATCGCAAGCAAATCATTCACCTGGATCTTTTCGCCTTTTTTAGCACCCTGGTAAAGCAATGCTCCATTTTTATAACTCTCCAATTCCATTGTTGCTTTATCAGTTTCTATTTCAGCAAGTATATCTCCTTTCTTTACTTTATCACCAACATTCTTATGCCATGCAGCTATCACACCTTCCGTCATCGTATCACTTAATCTTGGCATCAATACCACTTCTTCCATTTTAGAAATATCGATTGCAGGAGCGGTAGCGGTTGCAGTTTCTTTCGCTGCTGGCTGTTCATCTCGGGTGGATTTTGATGCAGCTTCTTTTTTCGGCTCAGCTTTTTTGCTTTCGGCCTTTTCAGTTTTTTCAGCTGCCTTTCCACCACCTTTTATTAATGAAGAAATATCTTCACCTTTTGCACCAATGATCGCAAGCAGATCATTAACCTGTAGCTTACCACCCTTTTCAGTACCAATATGCAACAGTGTTCCGTCTTTATAGCTTTCCAATTCCATAGTAGCTTTATCAGTTTCCACTTCGGCAAGCAAGTCGCCTTTTTTCACAGTATCGCCAACTTTTTTATGCCATGCGGCTATTACACCTTCGGTCATGGTGTCGCTGAGTCGGGGCATTAAGATCACTTCTGCCATAACATATTCAATTGTGCGCCGAAATTAAGGCAAATTCGTGAATCCTGTCCCGTTGCTAATCGGGAGGTGAATCGTCAATATGGATAGGAGGAAAAGGATATTGATAGACCACACTTTTGAATTACAATTAAACTTTTGTTGCGACAGTCTATCCCGACACTTCGGGACTCCGTTCAGGTTTCTCTTCGCTATTCAGCTTTTATATATTCCAAAGTACCATATCCATAAAATAAAGAATACCTGCAACGGCACCCTGGACCATAGATAATTTATGCCCTTACCATCATAAGTCCCTTTTTCATAATCTATTTTTTTAATTGCAGCATTAATATTTGCCGGCAGGATGCATATAAAAAATATGATCAGCAGTATAGAGGTAATATAACGCAAGGAAGGTAACATAAGTCCGATAGCTGCCGCTATTTCAACAAAGCCCGTAAGTAAAACGAGTTCTTTTTTGAAAGGAACAATATCAGGCAACATCATGGCCATTCCTTTCGGGAATTTAAAATGACCAATGGCAGTGAACGAAAGCATAATGCTCATCGCTATATTTCCTGCAGAAATAAAATTCCAGTAACCGCCTGTAATTTTTATAATGACGAAAGCGATACCAAACGAGACCAGTAAAACAAATAATGGTTTCATGAACAGAGGTTGAATTAATAATCCAATTCCAGCCGTAAACGATCTTTCAATTCTTTTACCAGTGGGTATCGTTCTGTCATTTTCAAGAACTGCTCACGGGAAGTAAGAGGGGTGCCAACCGGGATCTTTTCTTCTTTATTCTCTTCCATTACAATAAAAAATGTAAGAAGGTTATTATGCAGTTTCTCACGAAGGAATTGCGAAGCTTTTTGTCCGCCCTGTTCTATAAATCTTAATTGAATATTGTTTGTAACGATCGCAATAAAACTGTTTGTATCCTGGATCTTTAATTCAGCCATCTCGAAATTGGTACCAGCTGGATTTTTTTCTGACTTCAACTTTTGAACGTATTCGTTCCAGGCTGCTTGCAGGGTTTCTAATTCAAGTGGTGTATCAGCTCCGGAGTTTCCATTTCCATTATTGCCATTTCCTTTAACCTGCTTTCTTATTTTATCAAGAGCGGAAAGCTTAGTTGTTTGAGGTTTGAGAGCCTGTCCCGATTTATCGGGATTTGAAGTTTGAGGTTCTGTTTCAGCTTTATAATTTGCTTGTTCTTCTTTTACTAAAGAAGTTTCGATAACCAATTTCGCTTCAGATTGTCTTGGTGTGGACTGTGGTCTGTGGTCTATCGTCTTATTGGCCTCAACCTTCAATGGCTTTATCGCCGCTGTTCTGAACGCAAGACTTGTTTCAACTACTTTTTTTTTACTTATTCCACCTGCATCTGCAGAAAGTTCTATTGCTTGCTGCAGGTAACAAAGCTTGATAAGGACAAGTTCAACATGCAGCCTTTTATTGCGTGCAGCTTTATAATTTATTTCAGCTTCATTAATAATATTCAAAGCGCTGATAAGAAAAGAAGGAGCAATATTTTTTGCAGTGGAAATATATTTTTCCCTGAAACTTTCTACCGCTTCCAAAAGATTGGCAACTCTTTCATCTTTACAAACAAGAAGGTTCCTGATAAACTCAGCAAATCCATTTAACACAAGATCACCGTCAAATCCTTTTTTATTGATATCATCATACAATAACAAAGCCCCGGAAAGATCCTGCTTCAGCATGCAATCCATCAGCTTAAAATAATAATCTGCATCAAGGATATTTAAATGCTCAAGCGTATTTTGATAGGTCAATTTTCCATTTGTAAAACTCACTATTTTATCCATGATGCTAAGAGCATCCCGCATACAGCCTTCACTTTTCTGAGCAATTACCTGGAGAGCTGCTTTTTCAGCTTTTATTTCTTCTTTATCACAGATCTCCTGCAAATGCACAACCGTATCACTGTTAGTGATCCTTTTAAAATCAAAGATCTGGCAGCGGCTCAATATTGTTGGAAGAATTTTATGTTTCTCTGTAGTTGCTAAAATAAAAATTGCATAGGGAGGCGGCTCTTCCAATGTTTTCAAAAAAGCATTGAATGCCGAAGAACTGAGCATGTGAACCTCGTCGATGATATACACTTTGTATTTCCCTGCTTGTGGAGAAAAACGAACCTGGTCAACCAATGTCCTGATATCATCAACTGAATTATTACTTGCAGCATCAAGCTCATGGATGTTCAAAGACGTTCCTTCATTAAAAGAGATACAGGATTGACATTTGTTACAGGCTTCACCATCTTTAGTTTGATGTTCGCAGTTGATTGTTTTAGCAAGGATCCTTGCGCAGGTTGTTTTACCCACGCCTCTTGGCCCGCAAAAAAGAAATGCATGTGCAAGTTGGTTATGCCTTATCGCATTTTTAAGCGTAGTAGTAATATGCGATTGCCCAACTACGGTATCAAAAGTCTGCGGCCTGTATTTTCTTGCTGAAACAATGAATTTATCCATAAACAGGATGTCTGAAGTCCGAAATATGAAGTCGGACTTTCAGAGACTGCAATAATAAAGAAGTTTTGCACGCCGTGATTTTTGTTTTTGCACAATTCTATTTCTGATTTCAGACCTCTGACCTCAGACTTCTGATTTCAGAGCAGGATCGGGTGTCTTTTAAATTCCTTTGTCCGATCAAATAAATAACGGTAGGTCGTTAGTATGCGGCTGCGGTAAGTGCCAAGTGCTTCGGAAACATTGATCATTTTCGGATTAAATTCTCCTATCCACTGCATTTCATAATAATCATAAATAGGATCGCCCAAAATATATTTTCCATTTTCCTTTTTTAATTTTTGGATCACCATGGCGCCTTCAATTATTATATAACTGTCAACACCCTTTCCCTGAAACTCCGGTACAATTCCAAAAACCAACCCGGTGAACTTCCTGTTTTTTTTTGTCGCCTTTACCCAAAGGAATTTTAATTTATGCCAAAGGCTGAAACCACCATTAAGATATTTGAACCATTGATTAAGATCGGGTAAATTGATCCATATACCAATTGGCTCATTTTTATAATACACAAACCAGCAAATACGTTCATCTAATACCGGCTTCATGCTTTTAAACATTTTCAGCACCACTCTTTCTTCTAATTGTTTTAAGCCGCCGTGCCCTGCCCATGCTTTGTTATAAACGATCGTGAAATCCTTTGCAAATTTCTCCAGTTGATTTTTCCTGATGTATGCTGAACTATAATTTGGATCTTTTGCACATTCATCATGCCGGTCATAGAATTTCTGATGAATAAGCTTGTCAGCATTCATCGCAAAACAGATCTGGTTAAAATAATTCCTGAAACCATAATTCTCAAAGAGCTGCTGGTAATAAGGAGGATTAAAATTCATACAATACATCGGCTGCAACTCATGTCCTTTTACAACCAATCCCCACCACCTGTCTCTTTCGCCAAAATTTACAGGCCCATCCATAGCCTGCATGCCTCTTTGTATCAGCCAGTGTTTGGCTACATCAAAAAGCATATCAGCAGCTGCCTGGTCATTGATACAATCAAAAAAACCAATACCACCAACAGGACCATCATCACCTTTATTCTTATATTTCTTATTTGTAAATGCTGCAATGCGACCGATGGATTTTCCCGTATCATCTTTTAAAATCCATCTTATTACTTCGCCTGAACGAAATGTTTTATTTTTTTTCGGATCGAAGACTTCATAGATGTCTTTATCTAAAGGACGGATGAATGCAGGATTATTTTTGTTGAGCTCAACATTGACAAGAAGAAATTCTTTGGCAAGCTTTGCGGTCGTTACTTCAATAAGTTGCATCCGGCAAAAATAAGGAACATCGTGTTTGCATTTGATTGGTACCGTCGGTTTTAAAAATATAATGTTTGTTAATTCTATCTTTTCGCATAAGAAGGAGAATTAATAAACATCTTCCCCGCCAACCTTTCATCATGCCCATAAATATCTTCTCTGAAATTCAAACGGCCATTCTCATCCACCCACGCTGTGTAATAAGTTATGACAACAGGAACGGGGTCTTTTACTTTTACATATTTCTCATCACCACTATTCATTGCTTCACTTATTTTTTCAGGTGTCCATTCTGGCTGATTGCGTAAAACATAATTTGCGAGCTTTTCAGGTTCTCTTAACCGGATACATCCATGGCTGTATGCCCGTTTGTCTTTATTAAATAAACTTTTAGCAGGCGTATCGTGGAAATAAATATTAAAACTATTTGGAAATAAAAATTTCACCTTACCCAAAGCATTTCCCGGCCCCGGTTTTTGACGAATGACAGGAAGCCCATCATCATTTCCTGTTATCTCCATATTTTCTTTAGCGAGATAGCCCGGTTTTTTTTCCATCTCCGGTAAAATTTCTTTTGCAACAATACTTGGCGGCACATTCCAGTAAGGACTAAATACAACCTGGTTGAGGTCTCCGTTAAACATCATTGTGCTATGACCTTCTTTACCAACTACCACATCAATATCAAAAACTTTTTGTTTACCCTCATACAGGTGTAATACAAATTCAGGAATGTTTACAACAATAAGATTTCCTGTAGGCTCATTTGCCAGCCAACGCATACGGTCCATATTCATTAACAGCTGCTCAACTCTTTTTACTGCAGGAACATTCATTTCTTTTATTAATGAATCACTGATGATGCCGGTTTCATTGAATCCATGACGTGCCTGGAAATTTTTTACAGCTGCAACCAATGTATCATTAAATACCTGGGTGGTGTCATTTCCCGCCAGGTCGCCGGTAATTGCCAATCGTTTTTTAATGATCGCAATATCAGGAGAGCTTACACCTTTTTTCAAAGACTTTTTAATACTATTTACCTGCGGCCATCCGCCATTTCTTGCTATCGTTAAATATTTACCGAGCTGATCCTTCAATCCTTTGTAAGATTGATTGACGTCTTCGAAATATTTATCGTCCTTGTGTTTTTTATTCACTAAAGAATCGGCAAGTGCCAAGGGGTCCTCTTTTTTACGGGGAATAAACCGCTCCATTTCTTTACGCTTAACATAACCTTTTTCATAATTGTTCAGCATATATGTTATGAAATGTTCCGTAAGCGTAAACTCCGTATTTATAAAATCTTTGTTTGATGCACTTACTGAAAATTCATCATCAGCAATAAGCCTGTCCATCTTCTTTTGTAACTTTTTATCTTTTAATGATGAATCATTATCATAAGTAGTCACATAGTCATGCAGGTTCCAGAAACCCCGGGCTTGTTCTGTAAGTCCATCGCTGCTGAACCATGCGAATTGATAATTGCGGGTATTATAAAAGCTCCGTAAACGGCGACTAATGGAATCGGGGACTTTATTTTGAGTAATAAAATTTGTTAAAGCAGCAGTGTCAAAAAAAAGATCACTGTACGAGTTGTCTTTTGTAATGCCGGGATCTATGGCACTAACATTTTTTTCTTCTTTTGTTTTTGTTTCCTCGCTGTTCATCTGCTGGTCAGTACAGGATAGAAACAAGCTAAAAACCGATAAGGCAAATATTATTTTCTTCATACGTTCTAATACTGCAAAAGGAGTGCCTTATTAAAAAAGAAAACTGTGATGTTAAAAGGGGAATTTTTTGCACAACTTAGCAGTTATTGATCTTACTTATGAGCAATTGTTGTTCATAACCGGATGAAGTAAACTCCAATGCTTTTTGATAAAATTTTTTTGCCTCGTCTTTATTTTGAAGTTCGAAATATATTTCACCAATAGATGCATAATAAATATGATGGTGCTCAAGCCCCTTTATTTTTTGCAATTCACTTAATGCATTTTGTTTGCTGATGGCATAAGCAGATGCAATAGCCTTATTCATTGCCACAACAGGATTGGGTTGCAATTCATAAAGCATCTCATATAAATGGTATATAGTTTTCCAGTCAGTTTGCTCAAATGATCTTGCCGTTGCATGTTGTGAAGCAATGGCTGCTTCAAAATGATAAGCCGATACTTCAAAGGGTTCAGTTGATTCTTCCATTAGCTCGAACCCTTTACTCATTAATGAACGATTCCATTTGCTCCGGTCCTGGTGTTTTAATAAAATGATATTATTCTCGTCATCAAGCCTTGCATCGAGTCTTGATGCCTGGAAACACATTAATGCAAGCAATGCCTTGGTTCTTGGAAAAGAAGTTAACGGGTGTTGCGTCAACAAAAAACATAGCCGCATTGCTTCTTCGCAAAGGTCTTCACGGATAAGTTTATCAGGGTTCGATGATTTGTATCCTTCATTGAATAAAAGATAAAGTGATTTCAAAACCGTATCTATCCTCGAAGATAGTTCATGACTTTCCGGAACATCTAACTCTATCTTTTCTGCTTTAATCTTTTCTTTGGCCCTGTAGATCCTTTTTGAAATTGTTTCGTCTGAGGTCAAAAAGGCTTTTGCTATTTCAGTAACGCTTAAACCGCAAAGCGTTTTTAAGGTTAAGGCGATCTGTGATTCTTCGGCAATAACAGGATGACAACAGGCAAACATCATTCTTAACTGGCTATCCTCAATCTCATTTTCTAAAAACAAATCATTTACAGTTGATGATAATGTGTATTCAGATTCCAGCAGATAACCGAACTGCGGACTGATGTCACGAAATCTTTTTTCTCTTCTTAAAAAATCAATGGCTTTATTTTTTGCTACACGATACAACCATGCGGAAGGATTATCCGGGATCGACTTATAACTCCATGTGCTCATAGCCTGCAGCAAAGTATCCTGTACAAGGTCTTGGGCGATCTCAATATTTTGTAAACCCAATAATCTTGACAAAACAGCGATCATCTTTCCCGACTCATGCCGGAAAAGATAATCGACAAGCTGATTAATGTTTTTATTTTCATCCATTCGTGTTAGGCAGGCTGCTCGACACCGATCTTCATTACTTGTCTAACCTGCACTTTGCTTCCTTGTTCAAGATCAGGACAACCTTTTGAAAGTTCAACTGCTTCATCAATATCTTTTGCATTAATGATAAAGAATCCACCAACTACTTCTTTACCTTCTGTATAAGGACCATCCGTAACAGACTTGCCCTTGGGACCACTTACTAATTTACCTCCCGGTAACAAAGGTTCACCAGCCACATATTGATTGGCTTTTCTCAATTTATCAATCCAGGCCATCCATTTCCCCATATGCTCCTGCATAAGCTCGGGACTAAGATTTCCAGGCTGAGTGCCTTCAAAAATAAACATGAACTTTTCCATTGTAATTTGATTTAAAATTTAAAAATGTTGTTTGGTTCTATGACGAACCTGGGTTTTCAAATCGGACAACCAGAAGATAATTTTTTTAAAAGATAACTAATTGTTTTTCTTTTTATAAATAATGATGATAAATGGTTAGCTAAATGTTTATTTGAGGGATGTGTGCTGATTCAGTATATTTAATAAAACCAATCATTACGAATCAAAAACATTTATTATGAGAAAGTTATCACTTGCCATGTTGTTATCCACGATCCTCATCGTTACCACCAATTGCGGCGGTGGTCCGGGAGACGAAGAAGGGATCGCAGTAATGGATTTTAACCCCAAAGATTCTATGTCAAGAACTACTGCACTGGCGATGATCACCCATTATCTTGATTCTACGGTTGATCACAGTCTTGATGCCATAATCAAACAAATATACCTGCAGTCCAAGGATGTTAAACAAATGGTGAAAAGCAATACAGTTAAAAGGGTAAAACTTTTGGCTGCTGCCTATCTTCCAACAGACCCTGACCCGGCTCAACAAAATAAAGTAACAGTTATAGTCCAGATAAAACGTGTAACGGGAAGTGATAGCACTTACAGGTATTATGACATTCATGTTGTAACAAAATCGTTTGCTCCATCCAGCCCGCTTTGCCCACCACCAAATGATTGTGCTGCCACGATAGAAGATTAATGTTAAAGTACAGCGCCATCTTTTTCTATTTCATCAATGGTATGGGCTGGA
>JGI24806J26614_1000051_pt1 | contig 20059 bp, 31 predicted proteins | sample Kansoi200umMDA_FD_26614 | JGI IMG/M metagenome (IMG submission 26614)
TGTGTTATGGTCGTAATCTCGCCACGGGTGCCCTTGTGGAAATCGGTGAGGCGATAGGCGTTATTGCGGCTCAGTCAATTGGCGAACCTGGTACGCAGCTCACCATGCGGACGTTTCACATCGGGGGCACCGCCAGCCGGCAAGTTGAACAGAGTACCCTCCAGGCAAAAAACAGTGGAATTGTGCGCTATCAAAATATGCGTACAGTACACAGCCGTGAGGGTGCCATGGTCGTGATGAACCGTAATGGTATGCTGGTGATTCAAGATGAGCAGGGACGTGAAAAAGAGCGCTACCAGGTCGTCTACGGAGCTCGTCTCAAAGTGAAAGATGGACAGAAGCTTGAACGTGGTGAGAAACTGGTTGAGTGGGATCCTTATACGCTGTCAATCCTTGCTGAGGTGCCTGGCCGTGTCGCCTATGGGGATATTGTTGAAGGTGTTACGGTGCAGGAGGAGGTTGATGAGCAGACGGGGCTCTCCCAGAAAGTTATTATTGATCATCACGACGAGAAACGCCAGCCGCGCATTTCGGTCAGAGATGAAAATAATGTGACTGTTGGTCGGTACCTGTTGCCAGCAGGAGCTCACATTTCGGTAGTAGAGGGTGAAGCTGTCTCGCCTGGTGATGCGATTGCGAAGATCCCGCGCGAGACGACGAAAACCAAGGATATTACTGGTGGCTTACCCCGTGTAGCAGAGCTTTTTGAGGCCCGGAAGCCGAAAGAGCAGGCGATCATTTCGGAAATCGATGGTGTGGTCAGGTTCGGGGGCTTTCAAAGAGGTGCACGCAAGGTCCTGGTTACTGCCGAAAGTGGTGAAGAGCGTGAGTATCTCATCCCGCGTGGTAAGTACGTAAACGTCCACGAAGGTGACCGCGTGCGTGCCGGTGAACCACTCATGGATGGTGCTGCGAACCCCCATGATATCCTGGATATCTTGGGCGAAAAAGAGCTACAAAGATATCTCGTGAATGAGATTCAAGAGGTCTATCGCCTCCAAGGTGTGCAGATTAATGATAAGCACATCGAGGTGATTGTAAAACAAATGCTCAAGCGTGTTGTAGTGGAGGATCCTGGGGACACTGATTTCCTGGTTGGGGAGCAAGTAGCGAAGACGATCTTTGCCCGTCGCAATCAAGCCGTCATGCAGGAGGGAGGAACGTCAGCACGTGGGAAGCCCATCTTGCTAGGGATTACTAAGTCATCTCTGAGCACAGAAAGCTTCATTTCAGCGGCGTCCTTCCAGGAGACGACACGGGTGTTGACCCAGGCAGCTGTGAGTGGCATGATTGACCGCTTGCGAGGGCTCAAAGAAAATGTCATTATGGGACGTATTATTCCCGCGGGTACAGGTATCGTACAGCACCAGGAGGATTTGGTTGAACTCTATGATGGTGTCCATGCTCAGGTGCATGGCGAAGCCATAGTAGAGTTGTCAGACAATGGACATACAGATACAACCGAGGATGTATTGTCTGTTGCCGATAGTATGGAAGGGGATGCCGTAGGCCTCCCTTGACAGCCTAATAGAAAACATGGTAGAAATAGCGCCTTCTGAGCTTGATGAAAGGTTTCTGATGCCTACTATCCATCAGCTTGTGCATAAAGGGCGGAAGNGTACGAGGAAAAAGACCTCCAGCCCTGCACTGCGTAGCAACCCTCAAAAACGTGGGGTGTGTACGAGAGTCTATACCTCAACACCAAAGAAGCCAAACTCCGCATTGAGGAAGGTAGCACGTGTGCGGTTGACGAATGGAGTCGAGGTCACCGCATATATTCCTGGTGTAGGGCACAACTTGCAAGAACATGCTATCGTTATGATTCGTGGAGGGCGTGTCAAGGATCTCCCTGGCGTACGCTATCATATTATCCGTGGTACATTGGATACCATGGGTGTACAAAACCGCAAGCAAAGCCGGTCGAAATACGGGGCAAAGAAATCCTAGTTAGAACGCGGGAGGCAGCCGTGACTTTGTAAGCTGTCTCCTGTTTTTTTTGGAGAAAGTGCATGCCGCGAAGAAAAGTTGTGGCAAAGCGGCCAGTGCTGCCGGATTCAAAGTACAATGACCTGTTTATAACCCGTTGTATTAATGTTCTCATGAAACAGGGCAAGAAGAGTCTCGCAGAGCATATTATGTATGGTGCTTTAGAGATTATTAGGGAGCGTATAGGTGAGGACCCACTCAAAGTATTCAGGCAGGCAGTGGATAATGTAAAGCCTGTACTTGAGGTGCGGTCGCGAAGAGTGGGGGGGTCGACATATCAAATCCCTGTTGATGTCCCTCCGGACAGGCGGGTTGCCTTGAGCATGCGTTGGATTGTGGGGAGTGCGCGCTCACGTGGTGAGCGTGGTATGATGCGTCGCTTGGCGGCAGAGCTTGTTGATGCGTATAACAATACTGGTAGTGCAGTAAAAAAGCGAGAAGATACGCATCGCATGGCAGAGGCAAATAAAGCCTTCGCACACTATCGTTGGTAATCACTGCTCTGCTTCTCCGTCTGCTGGCCATTTTTTCTTTTCCTCCCCGTTTTACATCCAGGATAGACGAGTATGGAAAGGGCACGAGGCTGTGCCCTCTTCAGATGGTTCTTGCTCTAGAGTGAAGTGAGGATGTTGTGCCACGTTTAGTGTCGCTTGAAAAGATGCGAAATATCGGCATCATAGCACATATTGATGCAGGGAAAACTACGACAACCGAGCGTATTCTTTATTATACCGGCAAATCTCATCGCATAGGAGAGGTCGATGAGGGCGCTGCCACCATGGATTGGATGGTACAGGAACAGGAGCGGGGGATCACGATTACTTCAGCTGCTACCACCTGTTTCTGGCGCGATCATCTCATTAACATCATCGATACTCCGGGTCATGTAGACTTTACTGCTGAAGTCGAGCGCAGCCTGCGGGTGTTAGATGGTGCAGTAGGACTTTTCTGTGCTGTAGGTGGGGTACAGCCGCAATCTGAAACTGTATGGCGCCAGGCCGAGAAATACCATGTCCCTCGTATTGCTTTTGTTAATAAGCTGGACCGCTCTGGAGCTGATTTCTTTCGTACAGTCCATATGATGCGGGAACGTCTGGGGGCGCGTCCTCTTATGCTGCAATTGCCTTTGGGCCTTGAGGAGAGCTTTCGCGGGGTAATCGATCTCCTCAAGATGCGAGCCATTATCTATGAGGAAGACACTCTTGGAGCTACTTTCCGTATCGCTGACATCCCAGCTGAATTTTGGGAGGAAGCGCAGGAGTATCGTATACGTCTCGTTGAGGAGCTTGCAGAATTCGATGAAGAAGTTATGGAAAAGTATCTTGGGGAGGAAATCTTACCTGAGGCGCTCCTCACGCGCGCTATCCGCCGTGGAACGATTGGGAACCAAATTACTCCTGTCTTCTGCGGCGCATCTTTCCGCAATAAAGGGGTCCAGCCGCTGCTGGACGGTATCGTAGAATATTTACCCTCTCCTGTCGATGTCCCTGCTATTACTGGGGTTGACCCTGGTACGCACCACCCAGTCTCACGTCAGGCCTCGGATGACGCACCCTTCGCAGCTCTAGCCTTTAAAGTTATGGTAGATCCATATGTGGGGCAATTGGTGTTCGTACGCGTGTATTCTGGGGTATTAGAGGCTGGGTCTTACGTCTACAACTCATCCAGAGAGAGACGAGAGCGTATCGGGCGCATTGTGCGCATGCATGCTAATAAACGTGAAGATGTGAAAGAGATACGCGCCGGTGATATTGGGGCAGTTGTAGGGCTTAAACATACTATAACGGGAGATACGCTTTGCGAGGAAGCCAAGGCGGTCATTCTTGAATCAATGACTTTCCCTGCCCCAGTGATGGCCGTTGCCATTGAGCCAAAAACCAAGGCGGATGCTGACAAGCTTTCGGTTTCCTTGCACAAAATGTCGCAGGAAGATCCGACCTTTCGGGTGAGTACTGATGAGGAAACAGGTCAAACCATTATTGCCGGCATGGGGGAACTCCATCTAGAGATTTTGGTGGATCGTTTGGCGCGAGAATTCCAAGTCGCGGCGAAGGTGGCGCGTCCCCAAGTTGCCTACAAAGAGTCAATTCGTCGGCCGGCAGAAGGCGAGGGAAAATTTATCCGCCAAAGTGGTGGACGCGGGCAGTATGGACATGTGAAGCTTCGTCTGGCACCGCAGCTGCGTGGGGAGGGTTTTGCATTTGAGAATGCGGTCGTTGGCGGGGTTGTCCCCAAGGAGTACATCCCAGCTGTGGAAGCTGGTGTCGTAGAGGCTATGCAACATGGGATCGTCGCTGGGTATCCAGTTGTCGACGTGAAGGTCTCTGTGTATGATGGCTCTTATCATGAGGTGGACTCCTCTGAGTTAGCCTTCAAGATCGCCGCGTCCATAGCGTTTAAAGACATTGCCAAGAAGGCAGATCCATGCATATTAGAACCCATAATGAATGTTGAGGTTGTCGTGCCCAATGAATATATGGGGGATGTCATCGGGGATCTGAACGGCCGGCGTGGGAAAGTACGTGGTCTGGAAGAACGCGCTGGAGCAAAAGTGATTCTCGCACAAGTGCCTTTGGCAGAGATGTTTGGCTATGCCACGGACCTGCGTTCACGTACGCAAGGGCGTGCAACATTTACCATGCAGTTTGCTTTTTTTGATGAAGTTCCTGCGCACAAGTGCGCTGAAATTATGATGTCCTAGCGGCTTCTCGACTGAAGAGCGACACCGCAGCTCTGTAAGATATAGGACTAGGAGATTTTTCTCTCCGTATGTTGGCTATATCTAGATTGTAAATGGTACGAAAGGGGTGGGGGATGGCGAAAGCGAAGTTTCAGCGCACGAAGCCACATGTCAACGTGGGCACGATTGGGCATGTCGATCATGGCAAAACGACCCTGACGTCGGCCATGACGCAGGTCTTAGCCAAACAGGGCCTGGCGCAATATATCCCGTTCGATCAAATTGACAAAGCCCCGGAAGAAAAAGCCCGCGGCATCACCATTGCCACGGCGCACGTGGAATATGAGAGTGCCCAGCGCCACTATGCCCATGTCGATTGCCCCGGGCATGCGGACTACGTCAAAAACATGATCACGGGGGCGGCGCAGATGGACGGGGCCATTTTGGTGGTCAGTGCGGCGGACGGGCCGATGCCGCAGACGCGCGAGCATATTTTGCTGGCGCGCCAGGTGGGGGTGCCCTACATCGTGGTGTTTATGAACAAAGTGGACATGGTGGACGATCCGGAGCTCTTGGATTTAGTGGAGTTGGAGATGCGGGAGTTGCTGGCCAAATACGACTTTCCGGGCGATGACATTCCGATTATTCGGGGCAGTGCGCTGCAGGCCCTGGAGAGTGGGGACCCCAATGCGCCGGAGACGGCGTGTATTTTTGAGTTGATGGACGCGGTGGATGCGTATGTGCCGACGCCGCAGCGGGCGGTGGAGCGGCCCTTCCTCATGCCGGTGGAGGATGTCTTTACGATTTCGGGGCGCGGCACGGTGGCGACGGGGCGCGTGGAGCGCGGCGTGGTGAATGTGGGCGATGCGGTGGAGATAGTGGGGTTTCGGGCGACGCAGCAGACGGTGGCGACGGGGGTGGAGATGTTTCGCAAGATTTTAGACCGGGGCGAAGCGGGGGACAATATTGGGGTGTTGTTGCGCGGGGTGAAGCGCGACGAGATCGAGCGGGGGCAGGTGTTAGCGAAGCCGGGGTCGATTACGCCGCATACGCGCTTTGCGGCGGAAGTGTATGTGTTGTCGAAGGATGAGGGGGGGCGGCACACGCCGTTTTTTCAGGGCTATCGGCCGCAATTTTATTTTCGCACGACGGATGTGACGGGGGTGGTGACGTTACCGGCGGGGACGGAGATGGTGATGCCGGGGGACAATGTGGCGGTGCAGGTGGAGTTGATCACGCCGATCGCGTTAGAGAAGGAGTTGCGCTTTGCCATTCGCGAGGGCGGGCGCACGGTGGGGGCTGGCGTCGTCAGTGACGTCCTGGCGTAGCGATTTCCGAGGTAAAGGCAGGGTGGACACATGGCTGGGCAGAAAATTCGTATACGCCTAAAGGCGTATGATCATCGTATATTAGATCAATCGGTGAATGAAATTGTTGAGACAGCAAAGCGTACAGGAGCACAAGTTGCTGGGCCAATCCCCTTGCCCACGGTGTTAAACAAGTTTACGGTATTGCGTTCGCCACATGTTGATAAGAAATCACGTGAGCAGTTTGAGATTCGAACCCACAAACGCTTGCTCGACATTTTGGAGCCTACTCCGCAAACCGTCGATGCTCTGATGAAGCTTGATTTGTCAGCGGGTGTTGACGTTGAGATCAAACTGTAGGATAGCGTGCATATGTTACAAGGACTCATTGGTCGTAAGGTCGGCATGACACAGCTTTTCTCCGATGATGGTGATGTCGTTCCTGTCACTGCAATTGAGGCAGGACCGTGTTGGATCGTCCAGAAAAAGACCGCAGAACGTGACGGGTATACTGCTGTCCAACTAGGATTTGGTACAAAGAAGGCGAAGCGTGTGACCAAGCCGTTACTTGGACATTTTCAGCATAGTGGAGTTGCTCCTACGCGATGGTTACGAGAGTTTCACGTTGATGCGCAGACCCTGGAGGAATGCCAAGAAGGTCAGGAAGTCTCAGGAGAGATCTTTGTGGGTTATCGTTACGTTGATGTTATTGGCACCTCCAAAGGGCGTGGCTTCACTGGTGTGATAAAGCGTCATAATTTTGCTGGGAAGAGCATGTCACATGGAACCCATGAATATTTCCGCCATGGGGGATCAATAGGGGCCTCTGCAGACCCGGCCCGAGTTTGGAAAAATAAGGGCATGGCTGGGCATTATGGCCATACGCGGGTGACTGTGCGCAACCTCGAGGTGGTGCATTTTCTGAAAGAACGGAATCTGTTGCTTGTCAAAGGAGCTGTTCCTGGCCCCAATGGGGGCATGCTCTTGATACAAGTTAGCAGGAAACAGCCGGGATAGAGGCAGGCGGAGATAGGGTGATGAAGATTGATGTTTATGATGCTCAAGGGCAGGTGATACGCCAAACCGATCTCCCTGACGCGGTATTTGGAACCGAGGTCAAAGAGCACCTTTTGCATGAGGTAGTGCGCTATCAGTTGGCAAAGCGTCGACAGGGAACAGCACATACCAAAAACCGCTCGGCAGTACGCGGCGGTGGGTCAAAGCCTTGGCGTCAGAAAGGGACGGGGCGGGCTCGTGCAGGATCGAGACGTTCGCCTCTATGGCGCGGTGGTGGCACGGTCTTTGGTCCTATGCCGCGATCCTATGCCTATACTATGCCAAAAAAAAAGCGGCGGATAGCCCTCTGCTCAGTTTTAAGTTTAAAGGTGCGTGAAGATGCTTTCCGCGTTATCGAACGTTTTGACATTCAGCAACCAAAGACACGGGAAGTCGTGCAAATGGTCAAACATTTCACTGACCAGCGTAAGGTGCTGCTATTAGTGTCAGAACCACATGAATCGTTGCATCTGTCGGCACGCAATATCCCAGATGTAAAGGTTTTGCCAGTTGCAGGCCTCAATGTCTATGATTTATTGCACTATACGACTGTGATTTGTGCTGAGGAAGCCATTGAGAAAATTGTTGGGAGATTGACTTAATGGATTATTATCAAGTCATCAAGCGACCTCTGATCACGGAAAAAGGCATGCGAGGCAATGAAGAGCATAATACGGTAGTTTTCCAGGTTGACCGAAATGCAAACAAGCTCATGATTAAGCAAGCTGTCGAAGCAGTATTTCAGGTCAAAGTCCTGGAGGTGAACACGCTGAACGTACGGGGGAAGAAGAAGCGGGTACGTATGCGTGAAGGGAACAAGCCTGATTGGAAGAAGGCTTATGTGACCTTACGAGAAGGCGATACGATTACCTTCTTTGAAGGTGTCTAGCGAGGAATTGGGATCATGGCAATCCGTAGTTACAATCCTACGTCTCCCGGGAGACGCTTTCAAACGGTGAGTACGTTTGAAGAGATTACGTCAACTACGCCAGAGCGTAGCCTGTTGGGGACGGTGAGGAAAACGGGCGGGCGGAATAATAACGGCCGAGTTACAAGTCGGCATCGCGGAGGCGGACACAAGCGACGCTACCGCATCATCGATTTTAAGCGGCTGAAGGATGGCGTCCCAGCAAAAGTGGCTGCCATTGAATACGACCCTAATCGTTCGGCGCGTATAGCCTTGTTGCATTATATAGATGGCGAGAAAGGTTACATTCTCGCACCTGTTGGTCTGCAAGCAGGTGACACGGTGATGTCAGGGCCGCAGGCAGATATTCGCCCAGGTAATGCGATGGCTTTGCAGGACATGCCTTTAGGCCAAACCATCCATAATATTGAACTGGCTCCAGGGGGGGGGCGGAAAGCTCGTCCGCAGTGCTGGTGCCGCGGCACAGCTGATGGCACGCGATGGTAAGTATGCCCAGATACGTTTAGCATCGGGCGAAATGCGTTTGGTACTGGCTGCATGCCGTGCGACAATAGGTCAGGTTGGGAACGCTGACCATGAAAATATTTCCATCGGCAAGGCCGGACGGTCGCGCTGGTTAGGGAAACGCCCACGGGTGCGTGGGGTGGCGATGAATCCTGTAGATCATCCTCATGGTGGAGGAGAGGGCAAGACATCCGGTGGACGCCATCCCGTGACGCCGTGGGGCGTGCCGACGAAGGGATACAAAACGCGACGCAATAAACGTACGAGCAAGTTTATTGTGCGACGGCGCAACAAATAGCGGGAGCTAGCACAGACGCAGGAGCATGGAGCGATGGGACGTTCTGTCAAAAAAGGGCCATTTGTTGATGGGCATCTGCTCGAAAAGATCCTGGCGATGGAGAATAGTGTAGAGAAACGCGCTATTCGGACGTGGTCACGACGCTCGACGATTCTCCCGGAGATGGTGGGACATACGATTGCGGTACATAATGGTAAAAGATTTGTGCCAGTGTATGTCACGGAAAACATGGTAGGGCACAAACTGGGGGAATTTTCACCGACCCGGACTTTCCGGGCCCATAGCGGTATGAGCAAGCGTACAACAGGGCTGAAATAGCGCCAAGGACAAGCCGGGAGATAGCGTAAAGGAACGTGGCCATGAAAGCAAGCGCAACACATATTCGCATCTCTCCGCGCAAGGTACGGATGGTCGTGGATACGGTGCGCGGGAAGAGTGTCAGCCAGGCGCTCAGTATCTTAGGGTTTACCCGTAAAAAGGCGGCACTGCCAGTCCAGAAGCTTTTAAAATCTGCGGTGGCGAATGCGATTGAAAATGGTGGTATAAGCGATGTTGATACTCTAGTCATCGATCGTATTATGGTTGACGAAGGGCCAACACTTAAACGCTATATGCCACGTGCACGTGGGCGAGCCACGCCAATTCGGAAGCGCACGAGTCACATTCGAATCATGTTGCGCGAGCGGGATACTCACTAGTCACCTGTACATCCCAAGCGCAGCGAGTGGTCAGCACTGAGATACACAAGGGAGATATTATGGGACAAAAAGTTCATCCAATAGGGTTTCGCCTTGGGATTAATAAAACTTGGCAGTCGAATTGGTACGCCAAGCGTAATTACGCTGATTTGTTGCACGAAGACTTGATGATTCGCCGCCATATTAAGACGCGGCTGTATCATGCAGGGATTTCCAAAGTAGAGATTGAGCGTGCGGCGAACCGGGCCAAGATTAACATCTATACTGCACGCCCCGGTATTATCATTGGGAAGCGCGGGGCGGAAGTAGATAAGTTAAAAAACGAATTGCAAGATTTAACTCAGAAGCAAGTAGCCATCAACATTAAAGAAATCCGCAAGGCAGAAATCGATGGACAGCTTGTTGCCGAAAATATTGCGCTACAACTTGAGCGTCGTGTAGCCTTTCGGCGTGCTATGAAAAAGGCTATTACCTCAGCCCTGCGCTTTGGTGCGAAGGGTATCCGTATCGAGTCATCGGGACGTCTTGCTGGGGCCGAGATGGCACGACGTGAGTGGTATCGTGAAGGGGGTGTGCCGCTCCACACGCTACGTGCCGACATCGATTATGGTTTCGCTGAGGCGAAGACGACCTATGGTCAAGTTGGGGTGAAGGTGTGGATCTATAAAGGGGAGTTTGTAGCCTCTAACGAAGAAGTCGCTGTAATGCCTGAACCGCGTACGCGTGGACGCCGCTAACGAGAGCTTGAGCCATGTTGATGCCGAAAAAGACAAAATTTCGCAAACAACACCGGGGCAGGATGACTGGGCAGGCAAGTCGTGGAAATGAGATCAGCTTCGGGCAATATGCGCTGCAGGCTCTTGAACCCGCATGGATTACCAGTCGCCAAATCGAAGCTGGACGTATCGCAATGACTCGCCACGTCCGTCGAGGTGGCAAAGTCTGGATTCGGCTCTTCCCTGACAAACCAGTCTCCAAAAAGCCTGCCGAGACGCGTATGGGTAAAGGGAAGGGAGGACCAGAATTTTGGGTCGCTGTCGTGAGACCCGGTTTGATCCTCTATGAGATGGATGGAGTTGATGAGAGCGTTGCCCGCGAGGCGATGCGTCTGGCGTCCCATAAACTCCCTATTGCTACTCGTTTTTTGGCAAAGATATAAAAGGACGAGGACGAGGGCATGAAGGCACGTGAATTACGTGAGTTCAGTGTTGAAGAGTTGCAGCACAAACAGCAGGAGTTAATTGAAGAACTCTTTAACCTCCGTTTTCAATTGGCGACAGGTCAGATTGAAAATGTGGGGCGTATTGCTGCGGTACGGCGAGATATTGCACGCGTAAAAACTGTGCAGCGCGAACGTCAACTGCAGTCTACCCCATAGGACGCATAAGGTAGCAAGTTATGGCAGAGGGTCACAGAAAAGTTTTGCTAGGAGCGGTGGTAAGCAATCGTATGAACAAGACGATCACGGTCAGGGTAGAACGCCGTGTACGTCATCCTATCTATGAGCGGGTGGTCAAACGTAGCAAAAAATTTCATGCGCATGACGAACACAATCAGTGCCAGATTGGCGATATTGTGCGTATTATTGAAACACGACCTCTGAGTAAGACAAAATGCTGGCGCCTGCTAGAGGTCGTACGGCGTCGGGCTGGAGCGCATGTGGCCCCTCTCGCAGGGCGTGAGGAATTGAGTGTATGATCCAAACGGAGACTCTGCTCACGGTAGCTGACAACTCCGGAGCGCGCCGAGTGAAATGTTTTCACATCTTGGGGGGAACCCGTCGACGCTACGCCAGTGTCGGCGATGTTGTAGTCGTGTCGGTGAAAGAGGCCCTACCTAACGGCGCTGTGAAGAAGGGGGATGTTCGTCGAGCTGTTATTGTACGGACACGCAAGGAAATTCGCCGTACGGACGGCACGTATATCCGTTTTGATGATAATGCTGCAGTCATCATTAATGACGCTGGTGAACCTGTAGGAACACGCATTTTTGGTCCAGTCCCACGTGAGCTACGGGTCAAAGGTTTTATGAAAATTATCTCACTGGCGCCAGAAGTGCTCTGAAAGCATTAGAAGCAGGGTTAGCAAGGGAAACCGGTATGGCACGCGCAAAAGTTGTTCCACAGGCACGAGGGCATATTAAAAAGGACGATTTCGTCACAATTATCGCCGGGAAAGACCGTGGGAAGCAAGGCAAAGTCTTGCGAGTTTTTCCCCAAGAGGGGCGCTTGACCGTCGAACGCGTCAACATGGTCAAACGGCATACTCGCCCTACGCGTCAAATGCAACAGGGTGGCATTATTGAGCGTGAGGGGAAGCTACACATCTCAAACGTCATGCTTATTTGCAGTAAGTGTGAGCGCGGTGTACGCGTTGGACACCGTATCTTAGAGGATAAGAAAAAAGTACGTATATGCCGTCAATGTGGTGAACTCCTCGATAGATAAATACGGCAGGGGAAGAGATAGGGGGTTAGAGAGATCATGGCCTATGTTGCACGCATGCATCAATATTACATGCAAGAGGTTGTACCAGTATTACAACAGGGCTTTGGTTATCGTAATGTTATGCAGGTTCCGCGCTTGGAAAAAATCGTCTTAAATATGGGACTGGGGGAGGCCATTCAGAATCCTAAGCTTTTAGATGCTGGCGTGGAGCAGCTTGCCTCCATCTCTGGGCAGAAGCCGGTTATTACAAAGGCGCGTAAATCTATTGCTGTATACAAACTGCGTACGGGAATGTCGATTGGGGTAAAAGTAACCCTACGCAAAGACCGTATGTACGACTTTTTTGACAGGTTAGTCAATATCGCTTTGCCCCGGGTGCGCGACTTCCGTGGTGTGACAAGCAATGCTTTTGATGGACGCGGGAACTATACCTTGGGTGTTGAAGAGCAGGTGATATTTCCCGAAGTAGACTATGACAAGGTGGAGCGTATTAAAGGGCTAGCGATTACTGTTGTAACCTCGGCCAAGACCGACGCAGAGGGTAGGGAGCTGCTAAGGCTTCTCGGTATGCCCTTCCGCAGCTAAGCTTGGGACGGAAAAGGAGTATGGCAAAGAAATCGCTCATTAATAAGGCAAATCGGACACCGAAATTCGCAGTGCGTCAGTATAAGCGCTGTCGTGTGTGTGGCAGAGCACGGGGGTATCTACGGAGATTTGCAATGTGCCGTATTTGTTTCCGTAGCTATTCCCTACGGGGAGAGATTCCAGGTGTGGTAAAGTCAAGCTGGTAGTCTCCTCAGGGAAGGAGAGCCGTTGTGGAGTGGCATACCTATGATGACCGATCCAATAGCTGACATGTTGACACGTATACGTAACGCTTTAGCGGCTCGGCATGAGAGAGTACAAATACCGTTATCCCGTATAAAACAGGAGATTGCCCGTGTCTTGCAAGAGGAGGGCTATATCCGTGACTTCCATGTCCATCAGGCAGAGCGTCCGCAAGGGGTATTAGACATTACATTGAAGTACAATGCCATGAATATGAGTGTTATCCGAGGTTTGCGAAAAATTAGTACGCCCGGCAAGCGTCAATACGTTTCTAGTAAAGAGATGCCCAAGGTATTGGACGGTGCTGGTATTGCTATCGTTTCTACTTCCAGAGGGCTTTTAACCGATCAACAGTGCATGGCGGAAAATGTAGGGGGGGAAGTACTCTGCTTTGTGTGGTAAGCCACGAGGAAAGGTGATACGATGTCGCGTATTGGCCGCGTACCAATCGTTGTACCTCCAGGGGTAGAGGTGCACATCAGCGAAGACAATCATGTGGAAGTCAAGGGGCCCAAGGGGTTTTTAAGTCGCCAGTTGCACCCACGGGTGCTCTTGCACCGTAATGGTACGACACTAGAGGTTGCACGTCGTAGTGAGGCAAAGCTCGATAAGTCTTTACATGGTCTGAGCAGAACCTTGCTCTACAATATGATTGTAGGCGTGACGACAGGATTCGAAAAACAGCTAGAGATTGTTTGGAGCGGATTCCGAGCCCAGGTGCAACAAAAGACACTCACTTTGCAACTTGGTCATTCACACCCCATTACCTATGAGGCCCCGGAAGGGCTCGAATTTGAATTGAATCGTACCACTATTACCGTGCGTGGTATTGATAAGGAGTTGGTGGGGCAGGTTGCTGCGAATATTCGTTCAGTGCGCAAACCCGAGCCTTATAAGGGCAAAGGTATTAAGTATACGACTGAGACGATTCGCCGCAAGGAGGGGAAGTCATAGGGTCTATGGGAAAACCAGAGGAAAAAAGTGCGGCCCGTAAAATACGACAGCGTCGTGTCCGTCGAAAAGTGCAAGGCACTCCAGAACGGCCGCGTCTCTCGGTCTTTCGTAGTGCCAAGCATATTTACGCCCAAGTTGTTGACGATACTACGAACCGTGTCTTGGTCGCCGTGTCAAGTTTGAGTAAGGATTTTCGGACGACTGGTCAAAGTGGGGGCAATGTTGTCGGGGCGACCCTTGTCGGGCAAATGGTCGCAGAAAAAGCACTACAACATGGGGTGCAACAGGTAGTTTTTGATCGCAATGGCTTCCTCTATCACGGTCGTGTTAAAGCTGTTGCAGTTGGGGCACGAGAAAAGGGGCTGCAATTTTAATATGCAGTAGGCGCACGCTAGGCCGAGGGAGTGAGGGTGGCTGAGGAATTTGCTGAACAGACAGAATATATTGACAAAATTGTCCATGTCAATCGCGTCGCGAAGGTCGTCAAGGGGGGAAGGCGCTTCAGCTTCAGTGCCCTGGTGGTGGTTGGTAACCGCGCTGGCCGTATTGGCATTGGTCTAGGGAAAGCTAATGAAGTGCCCGAGGCGATACGCAAGGCGATAGACAAAGCCAAAAAAAGTCTGCAAACGATAGCCTTGGCGGGCACGACGATTCCGCATAGTGTGGTAGGGCACTACGGTGCTGGGAAGGTGATGCTCAAGCCAGCAGCGCCTGGGACAGGGATTATTGCCGGGGGGCCAGTGCGCGCTGTCATGGAAGCAGCCGGTGTGGCTGACGTGCTCACGAAATCGCTCGGCACGAATAATCCTCACAATGTCGTCAAAGCGACTGTGGAGGGCTTAGTGCAGTTACGTAGCAAGCGTGAGATTGCGCAGGCACGTGGGAAGCAGCGTGAAGCATTGCGAGTGTAGGGGGTAAAGATGGCCGAGGCTGCGAAAATTACTGTACGGCTCGTGCGTAGTATGATTGGACGTCCCGAGAAACAACGGCTAGTCTTACGTGGCATGGGTTTGACCAAGCTACAGAAGGTGGTGCAACTCCCAGACACACCACAAGTACGAGGCATGCTCGACAAAGTCAAACATCTCGTGCGTGTTGAAGGGTAGCGAGACTGCTCTCATACTAGGGAATGTATTATGACGACATTAAATACGCTGCATCCATCAGTAGGAGCAGTGAAACCGCGTAAGCGTGTAGGCCGTGGGCCTGGGTCAGGGCATGGCAAAACAGCCTCGCGCGGCCACAAGGGGCTGAAATCACGTTCGGGAGGGAAACCCGCCCCTGGCTTTGAAGGTGGGCAGATGCCGTTACAGCGGCGCTTGCCGAAGCGTGGCTTCACGAATATCTTCAAAATTGTTTATCAGATTGTTAATATCACAGAGCTCCAGGGCATTGAGGCGCATACAACAGTCACCCGTGAACTCCTGCAGCGTATGGGGAGGATTAAGTCGTCGGCTAAGTCTATCAAAATTCTGGGTGATGGAGAAATCACTGTCCCCTTAACAATACAGGCGCACAAATTTAGCAAGGTCGCCAAACAAAAGATTATAGCTGCTGGTGGAACAGCAGAGGAGCAATCGGCGTGATCGACGGGATCCAAAATATTTTTAAAATTCCCGAGTTAAAAAAGCGGATCTTGTATACCTTTGGACTGCTGGCGGTATACCGGGTAGGAGCTTTTATTCCAACTCCAGGTATAGATAGTCAGACCTTAGCGCGCTACTTTGAGAATGTACAGGGCACTATCCTCGGTTTCTTTAATATGTTCTCTGGCGGTGCACTAGAGCAAATGGCTGTCTTTGCTCTAGGCATCATGCCCTATATTAGTGCCTCTATCATTCTCGAATTACTCACAGTGGTTGTCCCTTATCTGGAAAAGCTTAAGAAAGAAGGGGAGCAAGGCCGTAAGAAAATCAATCAGTACACCCGCTATGGAACCGTTGTGTTGAGCATGATTCAAGGGTTAGGCATTGCTATCGGCTTGGAACATATGGAAGTTGGTGGGGCGTCGATCGTCCCAGCTCCGGGCTGGTCATTTCGTCTCATGACCATGCTGACCTTGACGGCAGGTACCACATTTATTATGTGGTTGGGAGAGCAGATTACTGAGCGGGGCATCGGCAATGGTATCTCACTTATTATCTTTTCGGGAATTGTTGCGCGCATGCCTTCTGCCATAGGCCATACCTGGACCCAATTGCGCCTGGGGGAAATGAGTCCCTTTCTGTTCTTAGGTCTGCTCGTACTCATGGTGGCTGTTGTGGCAGCCATTGTATTTATGGAGGCAGGGCACCGAAGAATTCCTATCCAATATGCTAAGCGTGTAGTGGGACGTCGTATGTACGGTGGGCAAAGCACCCATCTCCCTCTGAAGATTAACACCTCAGGCGTTATTCCCCCTATCTTTGCCTCATCTATTATGGTCTTCCCGGCGACAATTGCTCAATTTATAGGGGGTCAGCACCCCGGTGGTATCCTCGAAACAGTCGTGCAGCAACTGTCTCCTGGAACGATCTTATACTCTGTCTTGAGTGTTTTGATGATTATTTTCTTTGCGTATTTTTATACAGCGATCATTTTTAATCCGGCTGATGTCGCTGACAATATGCGCAAGTATGGTGGCTTTGTACCCGGGATTCGCCCAGGGAAAAAGACTGCTGAGTATATCGATCGTACTTTGTCGCGTCTTACCTTGGTTGGTGCCCTCTATCTATCGTTTATCGTTATTCTGCCAACCTACCTTGTCCAGTTCTTCCATGTACCATTTTTCTTTGGAGGCACAGGCTTACTTATCGTGGTAGGAGTGGCGATGGATACTATGCAACAGGTTGAATCACACCTTGTCATGCGCCACTATGAGAGCTTCATCAAGAAAGGACGTATCAAGGGACGTCGATAATAGCTTGTCGGTCTAAGCGCATCGGACAGGAAGATAGAACAATGAATTTGATCCTTTTGGGGCCGCCTGGCGCAGGCAAGGGGACACAAGGGCATCGGCTCAGCGAGAGATATAATATTCCAGAAATCTCAACAGGAGATATTCTGCGATCGGCAGTGCATAAGGGAACACCGCTAGGACTAGAAGCAAAAAGTTATATGGATCGTGGAGCCTTGGTGCCGGACGAGGTGGTGATTGGGATTATACGCGAGCGTCTGGCGCAAGATGATACCGAGCGTGGTTTCATTCTAGATGGTTTCCCACGCACTGTAGCACAAGCAGAAGCTCTCTCACGACTGTCCGAGGAACAGCAGAGGCCTATTGAGCATGTTATCAGTATTGCAGTCCCTCAGGAAGAATTGCTACAACGCTTAGCTGGAAGACGCCAGCTTGAAGGACGCCAAGACGATACTGATGAAGCTATCCGCCACAGGCTTGAAGTGTATGAACGTGAAACGGCACCTCTTATCGACTACTACCGTTGCCAAGGCTTGTTGCGTTGTATTGTCGGTGTAGGAACTATTGATGAGATCTTTCAACGTGTTGCGGTACTGTTGTGACATAGTATGATCATTTGTCGATCCCCACAAGAAATTGCTAAAATTCGCACCAGTGCTCAGCTTGCCGCTGCAACATTGCAACATATTGCTCCTATGATTCAACCCGGGATCTCGACGGCAGAGTTAGATAGAGTAGCGGAAACATATATCCGTAAGCACAGGGGGCTTCCTGCATTTAAAGGCTATCGCGGTTTTCCAGCAACGCTATGTACATCCATCAACGCTGAAGTTGTCCACGGGATTCCTTCCAAGCAGCGTAAGCTCGCAGAGGGAGATATCATTGGCATCGACTGCGGTGCCATTGTAGATGGTTACTATGGTGACCATGCGATTACGTTTGCAGTCGGCTCTATAAGAGAGGAGGCACAGAAGCTTATAGACACGACAAGTGACGCGCTCTATGCGGGCATTGCGCAAGCGAAAATTGATAATTACCTGTCGGATATTTCTCATGCCATCCAGGTTTTTGCTGAGCAGCGCTGTTACTCTGTGGTGAAAGTTTTTGTGGGTCATGGCATTGGGACAGCCTTGCACGAAGAACCGCAAGTACCCAATTTCGGTCCTCCCAGACGCGGGCCACGCTTGCGAGCTGGGATGGTCTTGGCTCTTGAGCCCATGGTCAATGCAGGGACCGCTGATGTACGAATCTTGCAGGACAACTGGACAGTTGTTACTGCAGATGGNAGGCTCTCCGCACATTTTGAACATACGATCGCTATCGCCGAGTGCGGGGGTATCATTCTGAGCCAGCTTTGATTGGCAACAATTAGGAACTTATGGAAAAAGAAGAAACCATCGCTGTAGAAGGGACGGTCGTTGAGCCGTTACCAAATGCTATGTTCAAAGTCGAGCTTGAGAATGGGCATATGGTTCTCGCTCATATTTCCGGGAAGATGCGGATGCATTTTATTAGAATACTTCCTGGCGATAAGGTAAAGCTTGAATTGTCACCATATGATCTGACTCGTGGCCGTATTGTTTATCGCTTCAAGTAGTAGGGGTGCATAGAGCACTATAAGTCTCATATGGATATGGGAAAATGGTATGAAGGTGCGGGCGTCGGTCAAAACGATCTGTGATAAGTGTAAGATTTTGCGTAGACGAGGTGTAGTGCGGGTTATTTGTGAAAATCCACGCCACAAACAGCGTCAAGGATAGCCTGAAGGGGACCAGACAATGGCGCGTGTCGCAGGGGCTGACATCCCTAATGAAAAGAGGATCGAAATTGCTTTGACTTATATCTATGGTATTGGCTTGTCTTCTTCAAAGAAGATTTTACAGGCAACAACTATTGACCCCAATACGCGCGTAAAGGATTTAACGGAACACGAGATTACGCGATTGCGCGAGACAATCGAGCAACAATATACTGTTGAGGGTGATTTGCGCCGTGAATTGGCGATGAACATCAAGCGCCTGATGGACATTGGTTCTTACCGTGGTTTGCGGCACAGACGTGGTTTACCTGTACGAGGACAACGGACGCGCACAAATTCACGGACGCGTAAGGGGCCCCGACGCACTATCGGGAGAAAAAGTAAAAAATAGAGGATGAACATGGCTGAATCCAGGCGGAAGGATGGAAAGCGGCGGCGTGAGCGGCGTACGGTGGCTGAAGGTATTGCCCATATCCAATCGACCTTCAACAATACTGTCATCACTATTACAGATATAGGTGGCAATGCACTAGCCTGGGCTAGCGCTGGGGGGCAAGGGTTCCGAGGCTCCCGTAAAGGGACCCCATTTGCTGCCCAGACCGCTGCAGAACAGGTGGCGCGTAAAGTTATAGACCAGGGAATGAGGAAGGTAGATGTCTTAGTAAAGGGGCCAGGTTCAGGTCGTGAGGCGGCCATACGGGCGTTGCAGTCAGCTGGATTGGAAATTAGTATGATCCGTGATGTGACTCCTATCCCACATAATGGCCCGCGTCCGCCAAAGCGCCGCCGTGTCTAGAATCACACCACATATCAGTATAGAAGGAAGGATGGGTTTAACGTGGCACGATATACCGATGCGGTTTGCCGTCTGTGTCGCCGGGAAAATATGAAACTCTTTCTGAAAGGAGAGCGCTGTTTAAGTGATAAATGTGCGATCAACAAGCGCAATTATGCTCCCGGCCAGCATGGACAACGGCGCACTAAATTGTCGGAATATGGTCTGCAGTTGCGCGAGAAGCAAAAAGTCAAACGTACGTATGGGGTTCTAGAGTCACAGTTCCGGCGTTATTTTCAGAAAGCCGCGCGCTCGAAGGAGGTAACAGGTTCTGAATTGTTGGTATTACTCGAACGGCGTCTTGATAATGTCGTCTACTTGATGGGCTTTTCTGATTCGCGAGCGCAAGCACGTCAACTAGTCCACCATGGCCATATTCGTGTGAATGGCCGGCGTGTGAATATCCCATCGTTTCTTATTAAACAGGGTGATGTCGTAGAGCCACGGGAAAAAAGTCGGGCTCTCGATATAGTACGCAGTGCGATCGAACGTCTCAATCAGAAGCAAATTCCGGCGTGGATTCATGTGGACTCTGGGAGCATGCGCGGAGTGGTGCAAGCTTTGCCAAAGCGGCATGATCTCACTATGCCGTTTCACGAGCAACTTATTGTTGAACTTTACTCAAAATAGACAATGGATGTCCTGTCCTCCTGCTTTCTTCTTGTATTTACTCTGTTTTGTATTGCTTATAAGGTAAGCGGTGAGTATCTCTTGCGGAGGATTCTCAGGTGATGAAAACAATGTGGGCTAACTTTCAGAAACCGAAGCGGATCGAAAGTGAACGTGACTCTAGAACCCCATACGTACGTTTGACTTTTTGCTTCTCGCGCAACTGCAGACCATATTCCGACAATTTAGTGCGCCGTTGTCCATGCTGGCCGGGA
>JGI24806J26614_1000052_pt1 | contig 20049 bp, 22 predicted proteins | sample Kansoi200umMDA_FD_26614 | JGI IMG/M metagenome (IMG submission 26614)
GAATAGTAAGATATGTTGTGATCGGTGCATCCTGCACACCCACCCATTGATGACGATGGCTCGCTTTGATATCAATATAATTTTCAATTCCCGTAAGCGCGGGATTAATGATATATTGATTGAGGATATACTGCGTGTAATGAGGCTTCTGCTGCGCCATTCCCTGCATGCACACCAGGCCAGTCAACAACCACGAAACAATCTTTTTCATTCTTACGCAATTTTATTGAGCGGGCACTTCAACCTGGTTAGACAAGGATTGTTGGATGATTGCTGCAAAACAAGAGTACGGACCAATTTAACGGATCACCGTTACTGATCCATTGATCTGTTGCCTGCCGTTCTTCGGATTAATGATCCAATAATAAGTAGCCACCGGAACCGGCTGACCTCTATATGTTCCATCCCATGGCTTAGTATATCCTACCGAATGATAAATCAATTGCCCATACCGGTTGAATATATCAACGGTAGCACCGGGATACGACTCGAGGTATTGAATTGCCCACGTATCATTAATACCATCGCCATTTGGCGAAAATGCATTCGGCACAATAATTTTCTTTAATATTTTTATTGATACGTCATCACTCGCTATGCAACCATCGCCGCTGGTTACTTTTAATGTATAGGTAATATCATCAGCAGGAGAAACGTTCGGATTTAATTTATTGGGATTATCGATCGAAACAGCCGGCGTCCATACGTAGGTCGGGTTATTGGCAGTAACCTTTGCATCAATCGTAATTACGCCACCTTCCAGCATAAGCCTGTCGGGTCCTGCATTCACCTTTGGCGTTGGATATACTTGTATCGTTTGATCAGCATAAGCCGTACACCCGCTACCGGAACTAAATGTGTATCGAATGGTGTGCGTGCCCGCTGTAGCCAACGACGGACTGAATTGCCCGTCGGGCGAAATAATACCCGGGCCTGAATAGGAGCCGGTACCGGCAAAACCATATATCTCTTTGGCCGCGGTAAATTGATAAGGCGATATTTCCTCGCACACGGCATTTAATGGATCAAACTGAACGAATGGGCTGGCATTTACAGTGATCGTTTTCGTTACTTCATTAATACAATTGATACCTGAATACGATACATATCTCACCTGGAAATTCTTTGTTCCCGGCGTACCAAAATCAGGATACATGTGCGTGTATAGTTTGCCGGGCACGGGGTCATCATCCACCGTTTTGACAGTAGGATCGTTTCCATAATCCCAGTATATCTCCACTTTAATGATGTTCCCGAAATCAACAGAAGAAGCATCATTCACATCTACCTCTTTATTGGAGCATAAATTATTTTGATTGGTTACCGAAAAACCCGCCAGGGGTACCGATCCATTTACCGTGAAAGATTTGGTAACAGGCGTCTCGCATCCATCCTTTGAAGTAACATGCAGCGTTACATTGTACACTCCTGTTGCGGTGTATTTATGCTGAGCATTCTGTGCGGTAGAAGTGGCGGCGCTATTGGGATCGCCAAAATCCCACAGGTAGGTAAACTGCGATTCTGTTCCATCGGCAATTTTACTGCTGTCGGTGAATTGAGCAAACGGGTCAGCCAGGCATATTTCCGGCGTGCCGAAATTAGGTTCAGGTAAATAATGTATCGTAACCGGCTGCGTTAATAACGGGCTGGGGCAACCGGTGGAGGATGTTACTTTTAAAGTAGCCTGGTAAGTATTCGGCGCGTTGAATGTATGCTGAATGGGGTTGCCGTCTGTTGCATTCACGATCGTACCATCTCCCAAATTCCAATCCCACTTTACAATCGTACCGCCTGAACCAATGGTCGAGCTGTTATTAAACGTTATTGCCTGTCCCTCGCAAAGAGGACTGGCAGTAGCAAACGCTGCTACCGGCACGTCGGAAATTGCCACTACTTTCGAAACCGTATCAGACAAACAGCCGATATCCGAAATCGCCGAATGTTTCACTGTTATATTGCCTGATGCAGTGAAAAGATGTTTTTGGTTAGCTAATGTTCCCGTAGTGGCATCACCAAAATCCCAATTCCACTTAAGAATGCTGCGACCCATACCGTTGCTGTTATCGATAAATGATACGCTATCCGATACACAACCTGTAGTGATAAAACTAAAATCGGTGGAAGGGCGATCGAATATTTGCAGATCATAATTTATTTCCTGCAAGCCCGAACAACCATCCGGCGTTGGATTGTTCGCAAACAAGGTGATGGAATAGATACCAATATTGGGAATCGTATAGGACCGGTTAATTCTATATTGATAGAGCGTGCGGCCATCCTGTATCCATGAAGAATCATATACGGGGTTGTTGATCGTTGTATCTACAAAACCAAGATCGTTTAATGCCGTGCCATATACCCACTTTAACTGCAGCGGCTGATATGGAAATGTAATGGCGAATTTAAAAGGCGATTGTTTGCAACCTGCCGGAAAATTCACCGTTGCATAATCGTTTTCGATGGAAACGAACTGGTAAAGATCTTTCAAATTCGTGCCCGCAGAATATCCATACGATTCAGCATCACCAAAGCCATAGGCTACCGCATTGAATGCAGTGTCGCAGGTAATGTTATGGGCGCCTTCCGGTACCTGTATTTGCGCATAGGCATAGCCAGGCGCATTGGGATGGGCATTAAACTGCGAAGCAAACCCCACACCATCTATCTTGAAACTATTGATGGCAGCCGGGTTGTTTTTCAATACGACGTTTATGAAATGCTGATCGATGTTCGTACCCGTAGAAGGTTGCATCGAATTAACTGTAACCTTGCTCAATGTTTGCTCAACCGGGTTGAGAAAGATCATTTCGGGATCGCCTTCACCGGAATTGTTGGCGCAATCCTGCGTGCTGAAATATTGGGCCACCATGATCGGTTTGTCGGACTCTACATAACCTGGCACATTCGTGGCGGAAATATCGGCATACAATCCATTTACAAAATTGCCATTGGGAATAACAGCTCCATTCCATTTTACGGTAGACGCTGTATTCGATTTAAAGATGCGATAAAAGTTATACTGGCTGCTCTTACTGGGCAGATTGATGCTCGGCACCGTTATATAGGCCTTTCCCCACGTGTTGGTGGAATACATTTGCTGGTATAAATTATCCGATGTTCCGGGCGTTGTGCAACCGATAGATATTTTTCCGCTACCGCAAAAGACGGCAATCTTTTTACAACCCGATCCATTATTGATTGACCGGATGGTAGATCCCGTTAGATCGAGCGTGGAAAGAATTTGTATAATCTGGCCCTGGTTTAAATTAACCGTGAATGGAACACCTGCGGGCCTATTGCCCAGCGTAATTTGTGAGGGTGTGATCTCGATAGTTGTTACGCCGGTATCGGCAGCAACGGCAAAAAAATAAGAACTGGCGGCAGTTCCTTCGTTAGATTCCTGTTTATAGTTAATAGAATAATAGTCCCGTCCCAATGTGGAGGTAGGCAAACAAACCGTAGCGCCCGAAATGCTATTTACGTAAATAAAACTATACACTACCACCGGGCTTTGTGCAGTAACATGAATACCGTGATCATATAAACCTTCCCCGATCAATGCGGCGGTGCGTGGAATATCAACAGTGGTGATCTGGTTGGCGCTTATGGAAAATGACTGGTTGAAACCTACGCTTGCAATACTCACGTTGCCGGTAGTATTTACATCCGAGGTTATGTATAGTTGCATTTTTTCGGACGGACTTCCCTGGACCATTCTCACATGGTTACCATAACCAATCCAGAAATCTTTTCCTTTGTTGGTGAAATCCTGCGAAAAAACCACATTAAAAAATAAGCTCAAAAAAGCAAGGAATACCAGTCTTCTCATTCATCCGGTTATTAAGTGCAGGTACGACGCGGAATTCTCACAAGATATAAAAAGGATATTAAAAACGAAATGTGCCGGCAGCATCATTCCCTGATTTAAAAATCTGGTAATACCACTGAGTCGATCGGGCCGCAAAGCCCAGATCATGCCTAACCGTTTTCTAGCAAATTCCTGGTTGCCTTTCCTTCACAAAACAACAGATCCAGGATGGACAAATGAGGAATAAAACCTGATTTCTCTTCAAATACCTGCCGGTAATAGAGCGGTTGATCTAAATCTGCCAGGGTTTTGGGTATTACTTTATTCCTGTAATCAACATACGCTTTGTCCGTATACAATGGTTGGTAATCGGGGGTCAATTCAAACAGGCATGCAAGATCAATTTTTTTTATCACCCACGCAAAACATGCGAGGTTCCAATCCTGCAAAAATTCATATCGCTGTTGATAGAGTGCCTCGAGGTCGTCGCGGTAATGTTCAAACCAGGGCGATCGATTGTAGCAGGACACGATGGTTTTCCAGTGCCGGGTCTGCCAGGAATAACGGTTCGCGATTCGGACATCTTTCATAATGGTTCTTTGGCTACGACCCAATTCAACCGGAACACTTAAAGTGACGGGTCCACCGGCGCCGGCGATAACGCAGCGATTGCGGAAACTCATTTTGCGGTAAGGCTCATATTGCTCAAAAATGATATGGATGGAACGACTTATCTTTTTAAACAAGATAACAGGAGGAAAATATTGTGATTCAACTATTAATTTCATTTTTTACTATAAAAGCGTTCTCTGTTGCATTTTTTAAAAAAACCCTCTCTAAGGATTCACTTTCTCCTGAAATCACAGACATTTTAATTTATATTTCCTCAAGCAATTTTCAGACAAGCAATCTTTTAGGTCATGTCACATCAACTAAAATTATTAGGAGACCTTTTAGGTCGCTTTAGATGAACCTAAACTATTTGATGCTAACTAAATTGGCAGGCAAATTTCGCGAAAAAAAAGGGAATAATATGCCAGTTGCCACAACCCTGTTCTAAAAGTTTTAGACATCAACGTTGTAACTCGAAGTTTTTAGTCCACTAAGATTTTAGTTGTGTTTGGTCAGTTTGATAATCTTCTTCGGAGCCATTCCCGCATGCTTTATCACTTAACCTCAAAAAAATTTTTTGGTATGAAAAAGAAATTCCCGAGAAAAAAATTACCGTCAGGCGATGGTAAATCCCATACAAATACTCCGACAAAAAAAATGGCTGGTGGATTCCCACTACTAAGTAAGGTGGAAGAATTTTGAAGGGTTTAAAGACATGGCTGGATAAGCATCCAGCCTGTCACGATTTTGATGGGGCAAACAAATGGCAAGACGAGTTTAACGCCCTACTGCTAGCGTCTCTAATTGCGTTATCCGCATCTAAAATATAAGGAAAAATCACACACAATTTCATCGTCATTTTTCGCAATTTCTGCGAAAATTTATTAACCGGCGCTTGACACGCGACAGTATTTGGCAATTGTAAATTTACAGTCCCTAATAACTTTCTGCTATGAAATCCGCGATCCACGCAGAGATAGCTGCCCTTCAACGGGAGCTGCACCGCCTTCGGCAAGATTACGAAAGTGCAATACTTAACGAGGTACAATTTGACGATCTTAAAATTATTCGGCAAGCCATCAAGGAAAAGGAAGAAGAACTTACAGTGCTGCTGGCTGAAGCCGACTGCGAATTGGGGACATCAAAAAAATCCCGTTGACCTTACCTTGTAGTTGAGTTATTTATAAACTCTCTTGAATTTTCGCGCAGTTTGCTGGCTTTACAGGAGTGCGTAATATCTTGCGACTTTGTGACGTAGCACCTCATAACCTGGCTCGATAAGTTATACCAATGACTCCTGCTCTTTCTTTTAAGTATTTCAAATGCTTTCAGAGCATCGCATAAAAAAACCACTCACTTTAGCATTGAAACTTTAGCGAGTGGTTTGAAGTGTTTCATGATTGCTTACGGGCAATCATTTTATACCTACTCTAAAGTTAAGATTTGTTTCGATATCACCAAATCTAAGTTTTCAATTCCCGCAACATTTTTTATTTAACAATGTCTTTTTTATGACTGGAAAATCCTTCTGACAAATGATCAATATATTTACGCTTTATTCACCCTTTGACTAATTAAAATAAAAAGTATATGCCTACTACAACTTGTGAACTTGGAGGCGCCAGTTACCAGCTGGACTATAGCAAAATGTCATCCAAAAGAGGTTTTTATTATTGGGGAAATATCCATACCAGCCCTCCTTCCGGGTTTGCCTTTACAGCGCTTACAAGCGGCGGGAACGTTTTTGATGATGCCAGGGAACCGGAACACCGGCAGCAGGCCATCACAAAAGCCATCAGGGATCACGAAGCATCCAACGGAAACGGGTTGTAATTGTAATCCGTTCCTTTTACCACATCCCGGAAAAAAATCAAACGCGGTATTGCTGCTTGTCGTGCGTGCTAACGGGCATCGTCCGCCGATGCGAATGAATAGTACCAAACCGCCTCGTATAGCGTTATCATAAGGAGATTATTATTACTTCCTCTGCATAAAAGGATCTTGTGGGCGCCTGGCACAGAATTTTAACCGGGAAGTACCTAAACCTATCATAATGGAGGAGCTCGAAATTCAACAGCTGTGGTATGATGCCATAGAAGATTTCATGATCGCCTTTCAGGAAGAGAGACCGTACGAGCAGCTGAAATCTCTCTACCGCAGGATCACCAATCTCTATGAAATCGTGAACTCGCTGAAGCCTGACCTATCGAAGTTTAATTAGAACACGCCTCCTTCCGTAAGGTTCCGCATGTTCCAGGCAGCGGCTTCCATTCATCATAGTCCTCCTATCGCCGACCGCGACAGCACCCTTTGCCGTTTCTAAAAAGGCTTACGCTAAGCTGCCCAACAGGCATACCTCCCGACCCGGTTCAAATCATGCCCATTGTTTGCAGTCTAGTGCTATTTCCGCGGGTGCGGGGCTTTCCATACACAACTTATCGTTTCCGGGCGACAAGGCCCTATGAGTCTTTAATTCGTTCTGGAGGCGCTTACAGCTTCCTGGGGGATATCATTTACCTGCCATGGCACAATATTAGAAGCCATATATCACATTCTTTCCTTATGTCAAATACATCCCAGGGGACCCGGCAATACGTTCTTAGTAAGCGGCTCGATTCATTTTTTCTTGAAATTCATAACATTCTAAAGTTCGTAGGGCGTTTTTTCCGCGAGGCCGCCCTGCCTCCCTATGAGTGGAAAGAGATCATCCGGCAGTGCTACCGGGTGGGCGTTCAGTCGCTCAGCATTATATCCGTTACGGGCTTTATAACGGGCGCCGTTTTTACAAAGCAGTCGCGACCATCCCTGTCGGAGTTTGGCGCGCAATCGTGGCTTCCCTCGCTTATAGCAATCGCCGAGGTACGCGCGCTGGCGCCTTTAATTACGGCGCTGATATGTGCCGGCAAAACCGGTTCCAGTATGGGTGCCGAACTGGGTTCTATGAGAGTGACCGAACAGATCGATGCGATGGAAGTATCCGCCACCCGCCCTTTCCGGTTTCTTGTGGTGAGTCGCATCATGGCCGTTACGCTAATGGTACCTGTGCTTGCTTTTTATGCAGCCTTTGTAGGTTTATTGGGAGGATACCTGAACATACATGCCAATGAACTTACAAGCCTGTCGACATTCATTCATAACGCCTTTTTCAAAATCACGTTTATTGATTTCTTCTCGGCCATTGCCAAAGCAGTTGTATCAGGTTTTACCATCGGCACAGTGGCATGTTATCTCGGATATCATACAACAGGAGGAACCGAAGGTGTGGGGCGATCAGCTAATGCCGCGGTGGTTACATCAATGTTTTTGATATTTATCGAAGAGATATTGATTGTACAAGTAATTAACTCGTTGCGATAACTACATGGAAAACGAAACGGCAGATATCGTTAAAACAAAAAATATTATCTCTATAAAGGGAGCAAAGAAATCATTTGGCAAAAACCAGGTGCTCACCGATGCAACCCTCGATATAAAGAAGGGAGAGAACCTCGTGATATTGGGTAAATCAGGAACCGGCAAATCTGTTTTAATTAAAATGATCGCGGGATTGATTAAACCAGATGCCGGCAACATCACCGTATTCGGAAAAGATGTTGAATCGCTCGATCGGAAAAGCCTGGACGATGTTCGGTTGAAGATTGGTTTCTCGTTTCAAAGTGCAGCGTTATACGATAGTATGACCGTGCGCGAGAATATAGCATTTCCCCTCATCCGAAATAATAAACGGCTCAGCGCCGATGAGGTAGAAAAGGCGGTGCGAAAAGCATTGGAGGATGTTGACCTGGAGAAGACCATCGACCAGATGCCGGCAGAGTTATCCGGCGGCCAGCGCAAACGGGTGGGTATTGCACGCGCGCTGATCATGAAACCAGAGATCATGATGTATGATGAACCTACATCCGGCCTCGACCCTATCACCAGTACGGAGATCAATAACCTTATCAACCACGTCCAGGAAACATATCATACCACTGCGATTATTATTACGCATGATCTTACCTGTGCTAAAGCAACCGGTAACCGGATCGCCGTACTGATGGATGGTACGTTTGTTGCCACAGGAACGTTCGACGAGGTTTTTAAAGATAACGACAACGAAAAAATAAAAAGTTTTTACGAATACAATTTTATCTTATGACAACAGGTAATCAAAAGAAGGCCATTTATGTTGGCATTTTTGTTTCCATCGGGTTAATAATCCTTGCAGCAGGCGTTCTAACGTTGGCCGGACAGAAAAAGCAATTTGTTCCTTCGATCAATGTGAATGCTGTTTTTGATGATGTGGGCGGTTTACAGGAAGGCAACAACATCTGGTTTTCCGGTGTAAAGATCGGCACCGTAAGGAAGATGACCCTGCATGGGCAATCGCAGGTATTGGTTGTGCTGCATATTGAAAAGAAGGCAGTTCCCTTTATTCATAAAGATGCGAAAGCAAAGATCGGATCGGATGGGCTTATCGGCAACAGGATTATCGTATTGTATGATGGCTCTCCCAACGCTGCCGCCATAGAGGATGGAGATAGTTTACAAGTAGTAAAAAACCTGAATACAGACGAGATGCTCGCTACGCTTAAGAAGAGCAATGATAATCTGTTTGCCATTACCTCCGATTTTAAAGAAATCAGTAAAAAACTTGCGGGTGGACAAGGCACCATAGGTGCATTGATGACTAATGATTCCTTATATCGCAGCCTGCAGGCTACTGCATTCCGGCTGGAAGCTACGGCAAAGAACAGCGCTTTGTTAACTTCCAACTTATCCGATTATGCCGCTCAATTGCAAAAACCCGGCTCTCTGACAAATGACCTGATACATGATACAGTGATCATGTCGAATTTAAAAGGATCAACAACGCAGCTACGCAATGCCGTTATATCTGCCGATTCCTTTACCAGGAACCTGAAAACCTTTAGCGACCAGTTGGGTAAAACGGATAATTCAGTCGGCGTGTTATTGAATGACCCGGTAGCAGCAGCGAACCTGAAAACAATCTTGCAAAATTTAAACAGTGGTAGTAAAAAACTTGACGAAGACCTTGAAGCCATTCAACATAACTTTCTATTCCGGGGATATTTCAGGAAGAAGGCGAAGAGAGAAGCAACGGGAGGGAAATGAGAAAAGGAAAGTTGGCAGTTGGCGGTTGGCAGTTGGCGGTTGGCAGTTGGCAGTTTGCAGTTGGCAGTTCGCAGTTCGCAGTTTGTCCCTGCCTAAAAAACGTTGACCGTTTTATTAACTCGTTTCCTCGCCTGGAATTGATAATTTTTCTGATAAAGCTGGGTATAATTGTCATAGTTGCAAAAATTATCAATGGCAGGTGAGGGGCCGCCGGCAGGCTTTAATTTTTCAAAGGCCGCCGGTGATAGTTTGTTTAGTGAACTGTGTGGTTTTATATAGTTGTAATTATACACAGCTCTTTTCGTCATCTTTTTAAGGGATTCAAAATCTTTGGGATTATACCCTTTAAGATATTGATTCTTTATCGTTCCATTAATCCGTTCTGCGTACGGATTTTCATAAGCCATTTCACACATACTGTTTTTTATCTGATTGCCTTCAGTAATTCTTAAAAATTCCTTACAATAGTATTGACCACCTGCATCCGAGTGAAAAATTAATCCATATGCAGGCTTGCGATCAATGATTGCCATAGTCAATGCCGGTATAGTAGTTTCTTGCGTCAAAAGCCGTTTGCTGACATGATATCCTACGATGCGCCTTGAAAATAAATCAATGACAAAAGTTAAGTAGTAACATTTTTCACCAACCTGATAGTATATAATATCACTACTCCAAATCTGGTTTATATGTGTTAACTCCCGACCTATTACCAGATTAGGAAATCGCACTACCCCACTGCTATCTGTTGTTTTAATGAAGGACTTGGTCCTGGGAAGCTTAAATCCATTCTGAAAGCACAATGCTTCGAATTTATCCCGTCCTATGCCTTCTGGTTTTAATATCAAGTAGAGTTGACGTGCAGCTACTCCAGGGTGTTCTTGTCTTAGCTGATCTATCAAAGGCAGTAGGAGCAGTCGCTTTTCCTTTTCTTTCATCTGTCTATTCAACTTCTGATGAAAGGATTGCTTTGTACAGTCTGTATACTTATATACCTGATTCATTTTGTAGTTGTGTTGTTGCCGGTTTTGCCAGTACCAGATGAGGGCTTCCCAGAAGGTTTTTTTTCATGTCAACACCATATTGCTGTTTGGCAATCTCAAATTGCTTTTCCATAAACTCAATTTGAAATTGTTTTTTGCCCAACAGCTGCTCCAGTTCCGCAATGCGCTTCTGCAGTGCTTCTATTCTTGCCGTTTCACTTTGGGACTCCACAACCATTTTAATTGCCTTCTTTCTCATCAACGAGTATTTGTAGATCCATTTGTAGACCGCTGTGTTACTAACCTGATAAACTTTACAAACCTGACCAACTGTAACTATTCCCTTTTCAATTTCTTCCACTTTCTTCCTTCTAAAATCTTCACTAAAATAACGCCTTTGACGGGTTTGCGTTTCTGAAGATGAAAATTGATCTAATTGTGCCATATTGCCGTTTTTTTAAAAGTTAATTTGACTCCTAAAAACGGTCAACGTATTTCAGGCTACCACAGCGGGTCAAGGATGCAACGCCGATGAAGCGGATTATCATGATTCACGCTGATCGCATCTGCAACCATCATAACAATCATGAAAATCCGTGTTTCTGTTATTTATGATCGCAAATAAAAAAGCCCCTGCGTTGAATTTTACAAGTTCCTTAATTTTATATTCACAGCATTTTATGCTATCGCATAATTTTTATCTGCTACTTTGCAGCAAAGAAAAGAACAGGTATGAAAAAAATTATCCCAGCACTTGGTATCATGGCGATATTTGGCTGCAAAACAAAACCCATACAATATGAAAGCTTCCAGGATCTAAAGCTGATTAAACTCGGGTATCCCGTTTCCACCGTAGGCCTTAACGTGGTTTGTTACAATCCCAATAAGTTTGGTTTAAAGGTCACCTCCTTTCAAAGTGATGTATATGCCAACAATGAATATCTTGGTAAAGCATCACTCGATTCAGCTATTGATGTGCCGAGGCTGGATACATTCTACTTACCGGTCAAAATGGATGTAAAGATGGGTAACACGGTGAACGGTTTATTACAAATGATGAGCAACGGGAAAGACAGCATCAATGTGCTGCTGAAACTGGAAGGCAATGCCAAGCTAAGAAAGGGTGGATTGGGCATCAATTACCCGATCAAATACGAAGAGCAAAAAACATTGAAGTTCTGATTGAATGGTCGCTCATAAAGAATATCACCCGTTGATGGGATCAATGTAGATAACAAAAAAAAGGCCGGGCATTTTACCCGGCCTGTTCTTTACTGTTTTTCCTGGCCACCGCCATCTTCTGTCTTTTTGCAGCATTTGGGCAGGCGCTCATATGATTCGGCATTAGCACCTACATCATCTGCATCATAACCGATGTTGGCTATTTCGGTTTTAATATTTTCAATATTCGTGCGGTCTGTTACAAATGTCACCTTGGTAACCTTCTTTTTGTAATCAACATTCACTTTGGTAATTCCTTCCTGGCGTATCAGGTTATCTTCGATGCGTTTCTTGCAACTTTCACATTGAACCGTGGGCGTTTTGATCGTAACGGTTTGAACAGCTTTCTTAACCTGGGCAAAGCTGATGGTGCCAATACCGGCAAAAGCAACAAACAACAAGAGCAACTTTTTCATGGAGTAAAATTTTTATAAATATAGTCAAATCCCTTTCCAGTTGCCAGGGTCTTCGCGCCAATTTAACAAAACCTGCTGTTGATCGGCCGATATAAGATTCTTTTCAATGGCGGTTTCAATAAGGGCCGGGTAATTGGTGAGCGACCTGTAGGCCAGATTATATTTCGCGAAAGCTTCATCAGCAACAGGAAATCCATAGGTAAAGATCGATACCATGCCCATCACCTCCAGACCCGCTTGTTTCAGAACGTCCACCACCTGCAAGCTGCTTTTGCCGGTAGATACCAGGTCTTCTATCACCACAGTGGATTGACCTTTTTCATAATATCCTTCAATTTGATTACCTAGTCCATGTTCTTTGGGTTTGGGTCGGACATATATGAAAGGGAGTTTTAACTGGTCTGCCGCCATAGCTCCCCATGCAATGCCTGCGGTGGCAACACCGGCCAGTAATGCTGCGTTTGGAAATTGATCGAATATCACATTGCACATTTCAGATTTAATGAATTCCCGGATATACGGAAATGACAACACCCTGCGGTTGTCGCAATAGATCGGGCTCTTCCACCCGCTTGCCCATGTAAATGGTTCAGCAGGATTTAATTTTATCGCGTTAATTTGTAATAATTTCTCGGCCACTGCTTTTTCATTGGAGACCATAGCATTTTTATTGTGCGGCAAAATTGGAAATTGAAACCGGAAAATTGAAATTTATTTATGAACGTGAAAATTTATTTTAACAACAAGCCTCTTTTTCTTACCGATACTATTGACAATGAGCTGGCCGCTTTTATCCATCACGACGATGCGGTGTTTATTGATGAATTATCCACCCCGGGAGTCAATTCGATGATCCATGAAATGCGACAGGAAAAAGTACACGTGGGCATTTATTACCATAAGAATCTTGAAGAATTAAAAAAAGCTTTCCTTAAAAAGTTTGTGTTGGTGAAGGCAGCAGGTGGATTGGTTCGCAATGAGAAGAATGAGTTGCTCGTGATGTTCCGGAGAAATAAGTGGGATCTCCCAAAAGGAAAACTTGATCCCGGGGAATCATTGGAGGAATGTGCCCTTCGTGAAGTAAAAGAGGAAACGGGTATTCAAAAACTTCAATTGATCAAACCCCTGGTGGTTACCTATCACACCTATGATGAAAGTGGAAAACATATTTTGAAAGAAACGCATTGGTTTGCGATGAAAACAAAAAGTAACGAACGCCTCGTACCTCAAACAGGAGAAGATATCACCGAAGTAAGGTGGGCACATACCGATGAGATACCGAAGCTGTTGAAAAACTCTTTTGCCTCTATGCATGATGTAACCGCGGCGGGTTTGAATCCCGCATAATGACTCTGATGTCGTCAGATCGGGGGAAATCGTCAGACGGGGACGTCAGACTATAACCCGGTTCGTTTCAATATCGCAACGGTTAGCCTGCTGGCGCAAACGAGTTTATCTCTCTCATCGTAAATGCGGATATCCCACACGTGCGTGGTATTTCCCAAATGCAGGGGTTTGGCAATTCCAATAACAATGCCTTCTCTTGCAGCGCGAACGTGATTCGCATTGATCTCGAGTCCCACCCCAAAGAATTTATCCTGGTCAAGCACCAATGCAGAGGCAATGCTGCCCAATGTTTCCGACAATGTACAGGAAGCGCCGCCGTGCATCAATCCATATGGTTGCTTGGTACGGGCGTCTACCGGCATCGTTGCCTTAATAAAATTATCGCCCAGCTCGGTAAATTCAATGCCGATGTGTTCGGCCATGGTGTCCTTACTCAGTTGCGAGAGGTCATTTAATTTCAAATCTTTTTTAAACCAGATCATTTTTTTAATGATTTGTAAACGATATCGGGTAAAAAATGCGAGGCATCCCCACCGTTACGCAGGATATCCCGAACAATGGTAGATGCAACAGAAGTATACTTCGGTTCACCGGTAAGGAAAATGGTTTCTATATTTTTATCGAGCGTGCGGTTGGCATCGGCGATTGTTTTTTCATATTCAAAATCGCTCACATAACGGATACCGCGCAGTATAAAGTTGGCGCCGATCTTCTGGCAGAAGTTCACTGTTAGTCCCTGATAAGCGGCACCCTCTACTTTTTTTTCGTTCTTATAGATTTCGCGTATCCACTGAAGCCGTTGCTCTGCAGAAAACATCGGGTCTTTGGTAGCGTTCAATCCCACACCGACGATCACTTTATCAAACAGCGGCAATGCCCGGTTGATAATATCGGTATGCCCTAATGTGATAGGATCAAAAGTACCGGGAAATAAACAGATACGTTGCATACAAGCATGGTTTAGCCGTGAATCGCACCAAAGAGAAACGGCAGGTATATTAATTACTACTTCGGTTAGACAACAGGTACAGTACCGCCATTCTTACTGCCACCCCGTTTTCCACTTGTTGTAAAATGATGGATTGTTTACTGTCTGCCACATCGCTATCCAGTTCCACCCCGCGGTTAATAGGACCGGGATGCATGATAACGATCTCTTTTTGTAAACTATCCAGCAATTTCCGGTTGATGCCATAAGCAAGGTTATATTCACGCAGGGAAGAAAACAACACCTGGTTCTGCCGCTCCAGTTGAATGCGTAATACGTTGGCCACATCGCACCATTCGAGCGCTTTCTTCAGATTATATTCCACGCGAACGTCAAATGCTTCCTGTATATATTTCGGAATCAGTGTCGGCGGACCGGCAACTGTTACCAAAGCGCCCATTTTTTTGAGTAAGTAAATATTACTCATCGCCACGCGGCTATGCATAATATCTCCAACAATTGCCACTTTTAATCCTTCCAGCGTACCGAATTTTTCTTTCATGGAGAATGCATCCAGCAAACCTTGCGTGGGATGTTCATTAATACCATCACCCGCGTTGATAATAGCCGCCGGGATATGTCGCGCTAAAAAATAAGGCGCCCCGCTGGCGCTATGCCGCATCACGATCATATCCACTTTCATAGAAAGGATGTTGTTGACGGTATCCAGCAACGTTTCTCCTTTGGAAACAGACGACGCGCTGGCCGTAAAATTGATGGTATCGGCACTCAACCTTTTTTCGGCAAGTTCAAATGAAATGCGGGTACGGGTTGAATTTTCAAAAAAGAGATTGACGATGGTAACATCCCGCAAGGAAGGCACTTTTTTAATCGGTCGCTGTAAAACGTCTTTGAATTGTTTGGCGGTGTCTAAAATAATATCAATGTCTTGCCGGGCGAGGTCCCTTATACCGAGGAGATGTTTAACTGAAAGTTGCATTTCAGGCAGCGAAGATAGGGAAATTTGAAATTTTGAATCGTGATATTTGAAATTGCCGGTTATTCTCAAAGTACGATCTTGATCGTGTGATTATAACAGCACCACTTCATCCTTTCCATCTTTTGCTTTCCAGTACACTTTTACTTTTTGAGAGATGATGGAATCGATGGCTTTACCTACGTAGTCGGGTTGTATTGGCAACTGCCGGCTGAAGCGGCGGTCGATCAATACACACAATTCAACTTTGGCAGGTCGCCCGAAATCAAGCAATGCATCCAATGCCGCGCGTATGGTACGGCCAGTATATAGTACGTCGTCTATCAATACCACTTTTTTATTTTCAATACTAAAAGGAATGTCGGTATGATTGGGCATATGTAGTTCCTTGCGGATATCATCACGATAAAAAGTGATATCCAGCTTCCCATATTCTATGTTTTCATTGGGAACAAGCTGCCTGATGGCGCCCACGATTTGGTCTGATACAAATATGCCACGGGGTTGGATACCGATAAAAACAGTATCCGCCAGGGTCTCATGATTTTCCAATACCTGGTGGGCTAGTCTTTTTAATGTAATGGCGAGTTGCTGCTGTGTGAGAACAAGTTTCAAGAAACAAATTTTTATAAAAATAGATTAAAGCAGCGAAAATACTCATTAGCCTGATATGTCCTGTACAAGTATAAATAAAAAGGCCACTCATGAAGAGTGGACCTTTTTGACTTAGGCTATGTGACTAGAAAGAAAATCCAAGTGTAATACCGGTACGAATGGTGAATCCTTCAAATCCGCCGGAGATGTTGAATTCTTCTTCGTTGGTGTCTTTTTCTTTAAACTTGCCGGAGTTATAAGAAGGGCCGACAAACATATCCAGTACAAAACCGGATGACCATGATTTTTCCCAACCAATCGTAGCACCACCACCGATGGAGCTATAGGTTGCTTTATCACCGGTTTCTTTATCTTCCAAACTAAAATGCTGGTAGCGGGCAAAAGGCGCAACATACACACCATTCATTGCCTCGCGATGTCCGGCAAAATAGATACGGTATTCCGGAGTGATGCCCAAGCCGGAATATTTAAGACCGCTTAAGCTTACGCCGGAATAAAACATGCCTAACTGGAAAGATTGATTGTGACTTACTGCTCTTTCATAAGAAACGTTGCCAGTTGCAAAAATTAACGATAAGGGGTTAATTTTAATCGCATTCTTATTGCCGTTATCCTGTGCTTTGGCAATAGAAAATAAACTGACTAAAACAAGAGCGGATAAAAGTTTTTTCATAAGAAATTTTTTTTAAAGGGTTTCGGAACAGTTACAATGGTACTATGAACGCGTATTTGTTAATATGCGTATGCATGGCGCTCTATTTCAAAAACATTTTTTGGTAAGCGCTTATTAGAAGTTGATAGTGATCTACTTACGAAGCTATGCTGTTTTGCAGTGAACTATTCATTCAACAAATACATAATACTTTATTCAATGAAAAAAGGACCATGGATATAATAATCACATAGTCCTTTCAATAAGTTGTAGGAGATAAAAACTTATTAATTATTTACCGTGCATGAACTGGTAAAATAATCCAAGTTGCACCACCCTGTTCTTTACTTTTGATCCACCGTTTTCAGAGATATCACTCAACCCAAGATTATAACGGGCATCCACACCGAATCCTGCAGTTGAAACATAGCTGGCACCAAAAGCCCATGAAAAATCGGTACCCTTAAAACTGTCTTTCACGTCTGTTTCATCATCATTCACTTTTGTTTTGGCCGTTGTAAGAAATCCAATCTGTGGTCCTGTTTGAAGACGGAAACCGTTTCCAACCATGTATTGTGCCAGTACGGGCACGTTAATGTAATTCAACTTCAACTTATAATCCGTACCAGCAATGGTTGTTTTTCCACCCTGGCCGGAATACATTAATTCCGGTTGAAGCGCAAAATGCTGCGTAAGGTGAATGTGCGCCAATCCTCCTACATAAAACGATGCTTTGGAATCATAACTCCCTGCATCTTCTACTTTAACATTGGCAATGTTTACACCTGCTTTTACGCCGAAATGCACATCTGTCTTTTGTGCATTTACCGCCAACCCAATAAAAAGAAGAGCAACAATAACGAATGAATGTTTCATACAATCTAAATTTTTATTAATCAAGTAATTCCATGCCCACCAACCAAAAAACTATGCCAGTAAACGCAATTTATTATGCGAAAAAAGATCATATATCAAAAAAACAATGGAATACAGGCGGTTTGAGCATGCGAATGAATAAATTGATATCAATTAATAAATTGTTATTGCAAATACAGCGAGTTATGAATGGGAAATTAACCGGGGAATCGCCCCAATTTGTTAAACACATATGCTATTATGCGGGAATTGTTACTCATTTTAGTAAGTATTCATGAATGCTTAGGCACATCCGTTGATGTCTCTTTAATCAACTCTGCTGCATAAAGGGGTACCTGTAATCTGTTGGCGGGTCAAATGTTTCTTTAATGGTACGCGCGCTTAACCAGCGATAGAGATTTAATATGGAACCGGCTTTGTCATTTGTTCCGCTTGCCCTCGCGCCGCCAAACGGTTGTTGTCCCACCACTGCGCCGGTTGGCTTATCATTGATATAAAAATTACCAGCGGCATTGCGCAATTTATCGGTCGCTAATGCAATAGCTGTTTTATCGCGCGCAATAATAGAACCGGTTAATGCGTATGGAGAAGTTTGATCAACCAATTGCAATGTTTTTTCAAACTGGTTGGCATTGTATACATAGATCGTTAGCACAGGCCCGAATATTTCTTCGCACATGGTTATGTACTTTGGATCCTTTGCTTCGATGATCGTCGGTTGAATAAAATAACCATCTTTCTTATCTGCTTTTCCACCCACCAAAATTTGCGCTTTACTGTCTTTTTTTGCGTTGTCGATATAGGATTTGATCTTGTCAAAACTAGTTTCGTCAATCACCGCGTTGATGAAGTTGCTGAAATCTTCCACACTGCCCATCTTAAAACTCTTTACGCCGGCAATTAATTTCTTCTTTACTTCATCGGCAATATTAGAGGGTATATATGCCCTGGAGGCAGCAGAACATTTTTGTCCCTGGAATTCAAATGCGCCACGCAACAACGCAGTTACTAACACATCGGGGTCAGCGCTTTTATGCGCGATCACAAAATCTTTACCGCCCGTTTCTCCTACAATGCGCGGGTAAGATTTGTATTTGCCTACGTTCTCACCGATCGTCTTCCACATATAATTAAATACGCCGGTTGACCCGGTGAAATGGATGCCGCCAAAATCGCGGTGCGAAAAACATACTTTACCTAATGTAGGGCCATCTACATAAATGAGGTTGATCACCCCATCCGGTAATCCTGCTTCCCGAAGAATGCGCATAAACATCTGCGCTGAATATACCTGGTTGTGCGCCGGCTTCCATACAACCACATTGCCGCACATGGCTGCCGACGTTGGAAGGTTGCCGCCAATCGCTGTAAAGTTGAAGGGCGTTATTGCCAACACAAATCCCTCGAGTGGACGATACTCAAGCCTGTTATGTATACCGTCGCTGCTAAGAGGTTGTTGTTTGTAAATCTCGCTGAGGTAATGAATATTGAAACGAAGAAAATCGATCAACTCACACGCCGAATCTATTTCTGCCTGGTACGCATTCTTACTTTGACCAAGCATGGTAGTGCCGTTCATATAGCTGCGGTATTTTCCCGCCATCAGGTCGGCAGCTTTTAAAAAAATATTCGCGCGATTTTCCCAATCCATATTGGCCCAGCTTTCTTTTGCGGCCATAGCAGCATCGATAGCCTGCGTAACGTGTTTATCAGTACCGGCATGATAATATCCAAGTGTATGTTTCAGTTGATGGGGAGGATGAATCGCGTGTTTTTTATTCGTCCGCACTTCCTTGCCACCGATGTACATCGGTATATCCATTTCCTGTTTTTTCAATTCCGCCAACGTATCTTTTAATTTCTTTCTTTCTGCGGAACCGGGCGCATAACCTAACACGGGCTCATTGGCAGGCATGGGATAACTGAAATAGCCAAGATTCATAGAAAAAATTTAGGCTGCAAAGATAAGAAGGGAGGAATTGGAATTTGAATGAAGCAATTTGACCGCAGATTCCCGGGGAAAAATTTGAAAAATGGGCTGACTATTTTTTGTCGGAGACGGTTGCGGGGTTGCAAACCAAGAAAGTGTCAACGTTAAACGCCCACTAACTTTCAACTTCCTTCGCCTGCATCAGGTAGGCTTTAATAAATCCGTCAAGCTCGCCATCCATTACAGGTTGTATATTGCCGACTTCGTAATCGGTGCGATGATCTTTGATCATCTTATAGGGATGGAACACATAGCTGCGGATCTGGCTGCCCCATTCAATTTTTTTCTTGGACGCATTGCTGGCATTCTTTAACTCTTCCCGCTTGCGCAACTCCTCTTCATATAAGCGACTCTTCAACATCTTCAATGCTTTCTCGCGGTTCTCGCCCTGTGTTCGCGCCTGCTGGCACTCAACGATGATACCCGTGGGTATATGTTTCAATCGTACCGCCGTTTCTACTTTATTTACATTCTGACCACCTTTACCGC